>ENA-UOOA01002740-UOOA01002740.1-human-gut-metagenome-genome-assembly--contig:-P61old-NODE-2740-length-23847-cov-11.785558_pt1 | contig 23847 bp, 19 predicted proteins | sample MGYA00242467_ERZ724014 | MGnify/ENA metagenome assembly ERZ724014 | reverse complement strand
CAAGACCCAGTATCCCGTCAAAAAAATGCCGCTCAGACTTAACTGAGCGGCATTGAGCCCACGGGCTCCCTTTTTTACCAGCACAGCGGGCAAGGAACGCAGCCGTTCAGTTCAACTCACCGTACTGGGTGGTGCTCAGCGCGGTACTCTGCCCATCCGATCCCGGCATTTCCGTGTCTGCAAAATCAGTGGAATGGGATGGGGGCAGCAAGGGGCCTGAGCGCACGGCCACACCGGGGCGCGCAGCGGCCGCAGGCGCTACCGGCGCACGGCCGGCAGCGTCGGCCAGTGCTCGCTTGAAGGCGGCCACCTCGTCAGCCTCGATCGGCTCAAACCGCGCTGGGGCACTGGCGGGCGCCAAAGGAGCAGGACCGGTGTTGGACGCAGGCAGCAGCGGTGCGGGCGCAGTGGTGCCCGAGGGCGTACGGCCAAGCGCCGTGGGCGTGGTGGGGAAACGGGCAGCGGGCTCGGCCGGAAACAGCAGCGACGATGCTGGCGCGGCCACCGGTGCGGGTGCTGCTGGGACGGGCGCTGGCACCGGCTTGCGGACGACGCCTTGTGGCGCGGCAGCAGACGGCACCGGCGTGGGGGTGATGCCCTTTTGCGGCAGGCCCACGGCCACATGGTCATTGATGCGCCAATAGACCGCGGTGACCAGAATGTCATAGCGGGTCTTGGCCGTCTGGGCGATCAGCGCCTCGATCTCGCTCAAACGGGCGGTCTCACCGCCGTACTCGCGGGCCAAATCCATCATCACCAGAAACTGGCGACCCCGTTGGTCCAGCGACAAGACCTTGAACTTATAGCTGGCCGAAAGCACGCCTGCACGCACCATGGCATCGCGCACCACGGTGTAGAGCAATTCACGCCGCTCCATGCGCTCGTTCTTGCGGTTAGCCGCATGTTCTGGCGGGACGGGCTGCAGCAGCGGCTGCCCTGGCCGCCCCGGAGCCAGAGGCACGGTGGCATCGGCATTCAACAACCCGGATGGTTCAGCCCCCGCACTGCGAGGTTTGGCCTTAGGTGGTGCAGGTTTGCGACTGAACCAACTGAACAGAGACATGGCTTGCTTTCTTCGAAGGGGCGCTCGTAATCAATCCGGTGCGAGTGTAACTGGGGGTACGGACAGCTTGCCTACTTTGCCTCGGCAGCAACGCCATCAACGTCGGTAATGTCAGGTGGCTGCAACGCGTCGCTTGCGGTTGCCCAGGCGTTTGGCCAAAACAGACCCTACCGCCATCGTCAACGCCAAAGCAACGGCCGGCTGGCGATTGGCCAGCTCAGTGAAGCGCAAGGCGTGCAATGCCCACAGCTTGCTCGGCGCGCTGGTCTGCACGGTGGCAGAGCGTGGGCGGTGCGAGAAGAATGCACCTTCGCCCACCACCGAGCCAGGCCCCACCACGGCCAGGCGCAAACGTTCTTTTTCGTCCTGGTAGTGCACGCTCAGGGTGCCGCTTTCCACCAGATACAGGGTGCGGTCTTGCGCTCCCTGGCTGAACACGGTGTGGCTCGCCGGGAACACCGTGGGCTGCAGGTAAGGTGCAACCACCTCCCACTGCGCAGGCGACAAAGGGTTGGTCATGGCATCGTCTGCGCTGGCTTGGGCGATGGCATCAATCAGGCCGCGCAGATCAACGCGAGGGGATGTGGACATTAGGGCATTCATAGTGGGTCTGAAAGTACCTGCGTTACAGCGCGGACACAAGCATCGCTTACGTCCCTTTACAAAGAAGCTGCCCGGTGGAGAGCGCTACTTGCCAATGCAAAAGCTGGAGAAGATCACGCCCAGCAGATCATCGGAGGAGAACTCTCCGGTGATCGCGCCCAAGGCGTTCTGGGCCAGCCGCAACTCCTCTGCCAGCAAATCCAGGGCAGGCGAGGGAATCAGCAACTGGGCTGCCGCTTGCTCCAGATGGGCGTCCACCTGCGCCAGCGCCTGCACGTGGCGCGCGCGCGCGATATAGACCCCCTCGGGCGCCGACTGCCAGCCAGCGACTTCCAGAAGTATGCGCCGCAGGGCTTCCAGGCCATCGCACGTACGCGCAGAAATTCGAACCGAACGTCGATTCACAGCCCCAGAGCCAGCCGCATCCGCCACAGCGGTACTGGTGCAATCAGTCTTGTTCCACACATCGATCACCGGGACGGAAGCGGGAATTTTTTGCTGCATGGAAGCTGCCACGGCCGCGTCTGCAGCCAAATAGTCAGGCTGGTCCATGCGCGACAAGTCATGCAAGAAGAGAACGGCGTCTGCCCCCTCAATCTCTGACCATGCACGGGCAATGCCGATGCGCTCCACCTCGTCATCGCTGTCGCGCAGGCCTGCGGTGTCAATCACATGCAGCGGAACGCCTTCGATCTGGATGGTTTGCTGCACCTTGTCGCGGGTCGTGCCCGCGATGGGGGTGACGATGGCCAATTCAGCCCCCGCCAGCGCGTTCAGCAGCGAACTCTTGCCCGCGTTCGGCTGGCCCGCAATGACGACTTTGATCCCCTCGCGCAGCAACGCGCCTTGTTGCGCACGCTGGCGCACTTGAGCCAATGTGGCCTGCAGGCGCTCCAGCTGTCCCCGGGCGTCGGCTTTCTCCAGGAAATCAATGTCTTCTTCCGGGAAGTCCAGCGTGGCCTCCACCAGCATGCGCAGGTGGATCAGTGCATCGCGCAGTGCGTGAATCTCGTGCGAAAACGCGCCAGTCAAAGACCGGCTGGCGCTGCGCGCTGCAGCCTCGGTGCTGGCGTCGATCAAGTCAGCAATCGCCTCGGCCTGGGCCAGGTCGATCTTGTCGTTCAAAAATGCCCGCTCGGTGAACTCGCCTGGCTGCGCCACGCGCAGCCCCGGCAGCACCGGGCTTGCGCTCGCGGTGCCTTGCGCTGCTTCCAGGCAGCGCGCCAGCAGCAACTGGAGCACCACCGGCCCGCCATGGGCCTGCAACTCCAGCACGTCCTCACCGGTGTAGGAGTGGGGTGCCGGGAAGTACAGGGCCAGCCCCTGGTCTATGGCCTGGCCCTGCGCATCACGAAACGGCAGGTAGGTGGCCTCGCGCGGGCGTAATGCTCGCCCGCACAACGCCTTCACCAGAGGCTCCAAACCTTTGCCAGAGACGCGGACAATGCCCACCGCCCCCCGGCCGGGAGCGGTGGCAATGGCGACGATGGGATCAACGTGACGGGCAAGCATGGCAGGCACTTTACACAAGACAGGCCCTTGCCATCGCGGTACGGCAGGCCCTTCGGGAATGAAAAAGGCCGCTTGCGCGGCCTTGGAGGTTCTGAGAACGCATTCTCGCGATCAACAAAGGATCACTTGAACTTGGGCAGGTTGAACTGCGGTGGCACGCCCATGCGGGTGTTGATGATCCACTGCTGGGCAATCGACAGGATGTTGTTCGTCAGCCAGTACAGCACCAGGCCGGCGGGGAAGAAGAAGAACATCACGCTGAAGATCAGCGGCATGAACCACATCATCTTGGCCTGCATCGGGTCCGGCGGCGCAGGGTTCAGGGCGGTCTGCAGCAGCGACGACAGCGTCATCAGCAAAGGCAGGATGAAGAATGGATCGGGAGCCGACAGGTCGTGGATCCAGCCAATCCACGGAGCGTTGCGCATTTCCACGCTGGACAGCAGCACCCAGTACAGCGCGATGAACACAGGGATCTGGATCATGATGGGGAAGCAGCCGCCCATGGGGTTGACCTTTTCCTCACGGTAGATGCGCATCATCTCTTGCTGCATCTGCTGCGGCTTGTCCTTCAGGCGTTCACGCAACTCCATGATCTTGGGGTTGATGGCCTTCATCTTGGCCATGCTGGCGTACGCCTTGGCATTGAGCCAGTAGAAAGCAATCTTGAGCAGCAGCACCAGCGCCACGATGGACCAGCCCCAGTTGCCCAGCAGCTTGTGCAGCTGGTCGAGCAGCCAGTACAGCGGCTTGGACAGAATGGTCAGCCACCCGTAGTCCTTGACCAGTTCAAGGCCGGGGTACAGCTTTTCCATCATGGTCTCGACCTGGGGGCCTGCAAACAGGCGGGCATCCACCGCCTTGGTCGTGCCGGGGTCGATGTTGCCCAGTGGCGTGATCATGCCGACCGAGTACAGGTTGTCGCTCACTTTGCGGGTGAACAGTTCACGTTGCACGCCATCAGCCAGCAGCCAGGCGCTGGCGAAGTAATGCTGCACCATGGCTACATAACCGTTGGGGGACTCCTTGGGAATGTCCACCTTGCCGTTTTCGATGTCCTTGAACTCGATCTTCTGGTACTTCTTGGCATCGGTGTACACCGCAGGGCCTGTGAAGGTGGAGTAGAACGAAGACTCTCCTGGCGGCTTGTTGCCATCGCGCACCAGTTGCAGATACAGCTGTGGCGAAACTGCGGAGCTGCCCACGTTCACCACTTCATGCTTGACGGCGATGTCGTAAGCGCCACGCTTGAGCGTCCAGGTCTTGACCAGCTTGACGCCGCCTTGCTCAGGCGATTCAAAGCGAATGGTCAGCTCGTTTTCACCGTCCTTGAGAGCACGGGGGCCAGGCACGGCAGTCATCACCGTTTTGTGGGTGGGGAAGCTGCCACCGATCAGGCCCGTTTGTGCGACGTAGACGCGCTGTGTGCTCTCGTCAAACAGCACAAAGTTCTTCGCCTTGTCGGTCATGTCCGCGTGCTTCAACAACTCAGCGTGCGTGAGCGAGCCGCCTTCGCCGTCAAACGTCAAGCGGTAGACGTCGGTGGTGACTTCGATTTTTTCACGCGCTGCAGGAGCTGCTGGCGCAGGCGTTCCGGGAACGGCCGAGGCGCCGATGGACGCGACTGCAGGCGCTGTGGAAGCTGGCACGCTGGCTGCACCGGCCAGCGGCGCCGAGGCTCCGGCTGCCGGGGCTGCGGCTCCCACCGCGGCAGGCGACGGGAAGAATGTGGCCTTGTTGCCGTTGTGCAATTGCCATTTGTCCCACAGCAAAACCATGGAAAAGCCAAAAATCACCCACAAGATGGTGCGGCGAATGTCGTTCATGAAGACTTCTTTGGTGAAGATGGTTGGGTGTTGGAAGGGTTCAGCCGCGAAAACAATCGCATGCCACGCGGTAATTCCGCAGGCACGGGATCGCAGCCGCCGTCACACCAGGGGTGGCAGCGTACCAGCCTGCGCAGCGTGAGGTAACTGCCAGCGGCAGCGCCATGCTGCTGCAAGGCTTGCAAAGAATACGCTGAGCAGGTGGGCTCAAACCGGCAGGCAGATCCCAGCCAGGGGCTGAGTATCAGCCGATAGCCTTTGACCACACCGATCAGCAGGGCTCGCATCATGGCGCAGTCTCTGCCGTGGTGTCCCGCTGTGCACTGCTGCCAGCAACCGGCGGACGCTTGGCTGCCTGACCAAACAATTGCAAAAGTTCAGCGCGCACAGCCTGCTTGAGCTGGTCCGAGCTGGCGCTGGCGAATTGCTTGCGGTCAAACGCCGTGCGCAGGCGCACCACATGGGCGGCCTGCGGCAAACGGGCTTCGAACAAAGCACCCACCGCGTAAATCTGCCGCTTGATGGTGTTGCGCGTGACGGCACGGCGGGCCCAACGCTTGGGCACCATAGCGCCTAGCCAAACGCCAGAAACGCCAAACAGGGCCTGCGGCCCTTGCTCTAGAAGCAAAGAACCGGGCCCTGAAGGTGGCGCGGAAACCACTGGCAAGTCGCTGGCAGTGAGTGCCAGGCGGTGCAACGCAAAATGCGCTGTACGGGAGACAGTGCCCCCCGCCATGGCTGCCTGGAACTGCGGACGGGTTTTCAGCCGTTGCATGCGAGCACCCCGTTCAGGACCTGACGGTACAAACCGGGGAGCAGGCCGGTGGGTGGTTTGGCCTTAGACAGCCAGGCGCTTGCGGCCCTTGGCGCGGCGTGCGTTGATCACAGCGCGGCCACCGCGGGTCTTCATGCGAACGAGGAAGCCGTGGGTGCGGGCGCGACGGGTCTTGGAAGGCTGGTAAGTACGTTTCATGTTGCTATTCCTTGAGGTTCAGTTCCGGACTGCTGCTCTTGAACCCCCTCAAGCCCATGCCCGGCAGCTGCGATTGCAGTGCGGTGTGCACAGACCTCTGGGGCAGAAATAACGGCGCGCCGGGTCAAATCACCCTGAACACATTCAGGGAAACCCAAAATTATCGCAGCCTCTTTGGGTTCTGGCAATGCCCCTGGCAATTTTCCTTCCCTCCAGCCATAGGGGGTCAGTGGAATTTCCATTCGATTCCCGCACTTGCTGGCCGTCGCATGAAGGCCCTTCGCGGACTCAACATGGCCCACAAAGCCCCGTAGCGCAGCCCCCAAGTCACCGCCCGGCAAATTGTGGATAACTCCTTGACAAGCTACAATCGCACCCCTCTTCCCGTTCCTCCTATCCACAATAAAAACACTTCTTGCAATGACCGAGGAACCTCACCGCAATCCCAACGCACCCTCAGGCTCAGATGCCGGACAAGGCCTGTGGCAGGCGTGCGTGGAACAGCTGGCCCAAGACCTTCCTGAGCAGCAATTCAACACCTGGATCAAGCCGCTGGTGGCCCAGGTGGCGGAAGATTTTTCCAAGGTCACCTTGCTGGTGGCCAACCGTTTCAAACTCGACTGGATCCGTGCCCAGTACGCAGGCCGCATCGCCGCCTTGCTCGAAGGCTTGTATGGCCAGCCAGTCACGCTGGAGCTGGCCATTGCCCAGCGCGAAGCCGTCACCCGCACCTACGTGCGCCCGGCATCGCAGCCCCAAGACCAGCGCGCAGCACCATCCTCCAGCCAAGCCTCTGACACCACCCACGGACAAGGCGGGCAAAGCACGCCCGGGGCCAACAATGGAGGCGGCGATGACAGCAGCGCAGGCGCTTTCCGCAACCGGCTGAACCCCGCACTCACGTTTGAAACCCTGGTGGAAGGCACGGCCAACCGCATGGCGCGCTCTGCAGCAATGCACGTCGCCGGCATGCCTGGGCACCTGTACAACCCCCTGTTCATTTATGGCGGCGTGGGCCTGGGCAAGACCCACTTGGTGCACGCTGTGGGCAACCGCCTGCTGCAAGACAAGCCCGACGCCAAGATCCTCTACATCCACGCCGAACAGTTCGTGTCCGACGTGGTCAAGGCCTACCAGCGCCGCACGTTCGATGAGTTCAAGGAGCGTTACCACTCGCTCGATCTGCTGCTGATCGACGACGTGCAGTTCTTTGCCAACAAGGATCGCACGCAGGAAGAGTTCTTCAACGCCTTTGAAGCCCTGCTGGCCAAAAAGAGCCACATCGTGATGACTTCGGATACGTATCCGAAGGGCTTGGCCAACATTCACGAGCGGCTGGTGTCGCGCTTTGATTCGGGCCTGACGGTGGCGATTGAGCCGCCCGAGCTGGAAATGCGCGTGGCCATCCTGATCAACAAGGCGCGCGTTGAAGGCACGGAGATGCCCGAGGAAGTCGCCTTCTTCGTGGCCAAGAACGTGCGCTCCAACGTGCGCGAACTGGAAGGCGCGCTGCGCAAAATCCTGGCGTATTCGCGCTTCAACCAGAAGGAAATTTCGATCCAGCTGGCGCGCGAAGCGCTCAGAGATCTGCTGTCCATTCAGAACCGGCAAATTTCTGTGGAAAACATTCAAAAAACGGTGGCCGACTACTACAAGATCAAGGTCGCCGACATGTATAGCAAGAAGCGCCCGGCCAGCATTGCGCGGCCACGCCAGATTGCGATGTACCTGGCCAAGGAGCTGACGCAAAAAAGCCTTCCAGAAATTGGAGAATTGTTCGGCGGGCGCGACCACACCACCGTGTTGCATGCGGTTCGCAAGATTTCTGCGGAGCGCCAGCAGCTGACAGAGCTGAACCAGCAGCTGCATGTGCTGGAGCAGACGCTCAAAGGCTGACGCCTCCGTGCAAACCACGCCCACTACAAACACTTTGCTGCCCCTGTTCAAGGGCAAAATGGCGTGCTGTGCAGCACGGGGAGGCGCGACCGGCGCCGCTGCTGTCCAAGCACCGTCCTAAAAACCACAAGAGGTTGATGACATGATCGTCCTGAAGGCAACACAAGACAAGGTTCTCGCGGTACTCCAGTCCGTGGCGGGCATCGTGGAGCGTCGGCACACGCTGCCCATCCTGGCCAACGTGCTGATCCGCAAAACCGGCAATGCGCTGCAGCTGACCACCAGCGACCTCGAAATCCAGATCCGCACCACGGCCGAACTGGGTGGCGACACGGGCGACTTCACCACCACCGTGGGCGCACGCAAGCTCATCGACATCTTGAAGACCATGCCCGGCGACCAGACCGTGAGTCTGGAGTCGAGCCAGTCCAAGCTGATCTTGAAGGGCGGCAAGAGCCGCTTCACCCTGCAAAGCCTGCCTGCTGAAGACTTCCCACTGGTGCAGGAATCTGCCGCCTTCGGCCCCGTGTTTGCCGTGCCACAAAAGACGCTGAAGGACCTGCTGGGCCAGGTGTCGTTTGCCATGGCGGTGCAGGACATCCGCTACTACCTCAACGGCATTCTGTTCGTGGCCGAGGGCAAGACGCTCTCCCTGGTCGCCACCGACGGCCACCGCCTGGCCTTTGCCAGCGCCACGCTGGATGTGGAAGTGCCCAAGCAGGAAGTCATCCTGCCGCGCAAGACCGTGATCGAGCTGCAGCGGCTGCTGTCTGACGCGGGTGGCGAGAACCAGCCGCACATCGAAATGCAGTTTGCCAACAACCAGGCCAAGTTCACCTTTGGCGGCATGGAATTCGTGACCAAGCTGGTCGAAGGCAAGTTCCCCGACTACAACCGCGTCATCCCCAAGAACCACCAAAACAGCGTGACCCTGGGCCGCGCGCCGCTGCTGGCCAGCCTGCAGCGCACCGCCATCATGACCAGCGACAAGTTCAAGGGCGTGCGCCTGAACATCGAACCCGGCACCCTGCGCGTGGCATCGAACAACGCCGAGCAGGAAGAAGCGGTGGACGAGCTCGACATCGACTACGGCGGCAACACCATCGAGATCGGTTTCAACGTGACCTATCTCATCGACGCCCTGGCCAACATGGGCCAGGACATGGTCAAGATCGACCTGCAGGACGGCAACAGCTCGGCGCTGATGACCATCCCCGACAACGACACCTTCAAATACGTGGTGATGCCCATGCGCATTTGACCGGCGCGCCATGCGTGATGCGGCACCTTCGGGTGCCGTATCCCCTTTTGCAAGCCACCGAAATTGCTATTTAATTTGTAGCTGCTAGCGCTTATTACATCTGCCCTAGAAGCTGATTTGACTCTTATTGACCAATTGCGAGACTCCCAAAGTCTCCACGGATTCCAAGGCCCACCATGACCGTTGACAACATTCCTTCCGAGCCCGAAGCCACCGGCGTCTCCGGCCATGTTGAGCCCACACTCACCAAGATCGACACCAACCAGGCAGGGGCCAGCGAGAGCTATGGCGAAGGCGCCATCACCATCCTCGAAGGCCTGGAGGCCGTGCGCAAGCGCCCCGGCATGTACATCGGCGACACCAGCGACGGCACCGGCCTGCACCATCTGGTGTTCGAGGTGGTGGACAACTCCATCGACGAAGCCCTGGCCGGCCACTGCGACGACATCGTCGTCACCATCCACACCGATAACTCCATCAGCGTCACCGATAACGGCCGTGGCATTCCCACCGGTGTGAAGATGGACGACAAGCACGAGCCCAAGCGCAGTGCTGCCGAGATCGCACTGACCGAACTGCACGCGGGCGGCAAGTTCAACCAGAACAGCTACAAGGTCTCCGGCGGCCTGCACGGCGTGGGCGTGAGCTGCGTGAACGCACTGTCCAAATGGCTGCGCCTGACCGTGCGCCGCGAAGGCAAGGTGCACCAGCTCGAATTTGCGCGCGGCGTTGTGCAAAACCGCCTGCTGGCCACCGTGGACGGCTTTGAAGTCAGCCCCATGAAGGTGACTGGCGAGACCGACAAGCGCGGCACCGAAGTGCACTTCCTGCCCGACACCGAGATCTTCAAAGAGAACAACGACTTCCACTACGAAATTCTGGCCAAGCGCCTGCGCGAACTCTCGTTCCTGAACAACGGCGTGCGCATCCGCCTCAAGGACGAGCGCAGCGGCAAGGAAGACGACTTCTCGGGCGCCGGTGGCGTGCGCGGCTTTGTCGAGTTCATCAACAAGGGCAAGACGGTGCTGCACCCCACGTCGTTTTACGCCGCAGGCGAGCGCCCTGCTGAGACGTATGGCGGCATCCCCGGCACGCACATCGGTGTGGAAGTGGCCATGCAGTGGAACAGCGCCTACACCGAGCAAGTCCTCTGTTTCACCAACAACATCCCCCAGCGTGACGGCGGCACCCACCTGACCGGCCTGCGCGCCGCGATGACCCGCGTCATCAACAAGTACATCGAAGAAAACGAGCTGGCCAAGAAGGCCAAGGTCGAAGTCACCGGCGACGACATGCGCGAAGGCCTGTGCTGCGTGCTGAGCGTGAAGGTGCCCGAGCCCAAGTTCAGCAGCCAGACCAAAGACAAGCTGGTGTCGAGCGAAGTGCGCGCTCCGGTGGAAGACATCGTGGGCAAGCTGCTGACGGACTACCTGCAAGAAAAGCCCAACGACGCCAAGATCATCTGCGGCAAGATCGTGGAAGCCGCCCGCGCCCGCGAAGCCGCCCGCAAAGCCCGCGAAATGACCCGCCGCAAGGGCGTGCTCGACGGCATGGGCCTGCCCGGCAAGCTGGCCGACTGCCAGGAAAAAGACCCCGCCCTGTGCGAGATCTACATCGTCGAGGGCGACTCCGCCGGAGGCTCTGCCAAGCAAGGCCGCGACCGCAAGTTCCAGGCCATCCTGCCCCTGCGCGGCAAGATCCTGAACGTGGAAAAGGCCCGCTACGAAAAGCTGCTGACCAGCAACGAAATCCTCACGCTGATCACCGCCCTGGGCACCGGCATCGGCAAGGCCGGGGGCACCACGGGTGGCGATGACTTCGACGTGGCCAAGCTGCGCTACCACCGCATCATCATCATGACCGACGCCGACGTGGACGGCGCCCACATCCGCACCCTGCTGCTCACCTTCTTCTACCGCCAGATGCCCGAACTGGTCGAGCGCGGCCACATCTACATTGCCCAGCCGCCGCTGTACAAGGTCAAGGCAGGCAAGGAAGAGCTGTACCTCAAGGACGGCCCTGCGCTCGACGGCTTCCTGCTGCGCATTGCGCTGAACCACGCCAGCGTGACCACCGGCGGCGCCAACCCGCAAACGCTGACCGGCGACACCCTGGCCGAACTGGCGCGCAAGCACCAGATCGCCGAAAGCGTCATCGCCCGCCTGGGCAACTTCATGGACGCCGAAGCCCTGCGTGCGATTGCCGACGGCGTGAGCCTCAAGCTCGACACCGTGCAAGACGCCGAAGCCAGCGCCGTGGCCCTGCAAGCCAAGCTGCGCGAGCTGAACACCACCGGCGCGCCCGCCGAAGTGGCCGGTGAATTCGACGCCCGCACCGACAAGCCCCTGCTGCGCATCAGCCGCCGCCACCACGGCAACATCAAGAGCAGCGTCATCACGCAAGACTTTGTGCACGGCGCCGACTACGCCGCCCTGGCCGAAGCCGCCGAAACCTTCCGTGGCCTGCTGGCCGAAGGCGCCAAGGTAATGCGCGGGGAGGGTGAGAAGCAGAAGGAAGAAAAGGTCAGCGACTTCCGCCAGGCCATGAAGTGGCTGATCAGCGAAGCCGAACGCACCACCGCCCGCCAGCGCTACAAGGGCCTGGGCGAAATGAACCCCGAGCAGCTGTGGGAAACCACGATGGACCCCAACGTGCGCCGTTTGCTGCGCGTGCAGATTGATGATGCGATTGAGGCAGACCGGGTGTTCACCATGCTGATGGGGGATGAGGTGGAGCCCCGCCGGGACTTCATTGAAACCAACGCCTTGCGCGCTGGAAACATCGACGTTTGACGAAAACGATTCACCATGAAAATCGAAAACGCCATTTTCGATTTTCATGGTTCGCGTGGCTTTTACACCGTTGGCTTCTCCGTTAGTCGGGCAGTCCAGTGCCCTCCTGTCTCTTGTTGGACCTTCAACAAGTCGTAGGTCTTGAGCATGTCGAGCAGTCCTGAGTGACCATAGCTCTTGGGAGAAAACGACGGATCCGCGCGCTTGAGGTAGGAACCCAACCCTCCTACGCTTACCTTGCCTTCCGGGGTGTCTGCTGCCAAGAGCGTGACTGCTTCCACAATGAACTTGGGGCGCAGCTTGGGGGCTGGCTTGACTAGCTCAGCCTTGCTGGGTTGCTTGAGCGCGACAGACTCTGCTGCCGTAAGCTCGGATTCCGGCGCAGGTTTCACCCATTCAAAGAACTGGTCGCTCGCGTTGCGCAGCGCATCGGGCGACTTGGCCTCACCCACGATATGCACCGTCGCGCCCCGTTCGCGCAACTTGCGGCACAGATAGGCAAAATCAGAGTCGCTGGTGACGATGCAGAACGTCGTCGCGCGGCCGTCGAACAGCGCTTCCATGGCATCCAGCGCCAAAGCAAGGTCGGACGTGTTTTTCCCCGCCGCGTACTGGTACTGCAGGCATGGAGTGAACGCCAGGCGCATCAGCGCTTCCTGCCACTTGTTGGCCAGCGTACTGTGGTTGCCATAGCCCCTGCGCAGAACTACACGACCAAACTGCGCCACAACGCGCAGCGCGTACTCCAAAATCTCAGGGCTGGTGTTGTCGCAGTCCACCAGCACTGCGACACGCGACTCCGCATCGCCCATGTGATTTGCCATCGTGTGTGTCCTCCCGTGTGAAAAGTGTTGAATACTTGGCGCAAGCCATTGGAACATCTCCGGCTTCGCATATGCCCACCCTCAACCAGCAGCGCACCCACAAATACATCGCAGCCCGCCAGCAGCACCCGGCCTGGCTGCTGCTGGCCTCGCGGCGGGCACCGCTGGTGCTCAGTTGCCTGGACGCCCTGTTTGAACACCAGCGCGATGGCGTGCCGTTCGATGCAGCTGTGCAGGCATTGGCGGACATGCTGGCCGTGCATGCCAATGAGGTGGACTTTGAGATCGACAGCACCGACACCCTGAGTCAGGCCCGGCGCGAGGTGCGTGAGTGGATACGGCGGGGGCTGGTGGTAGAGCGCGAGGGGCGGGTGTTTGAGACCGATGCGCTGAAAACCGCGCTGCGTTTCATCGCGCAGCTCGATGGGCGGATGATGACCTCCACCGCGTCGCGCCTGGCGGTGGTGCAGCGCGAGATCGACAACCTGGCCGCCGCGCTCAACCCTGATCCGCAAAGCCGCACCGAGCATTTGCAGCGCCGCATCGCTGACTTGCAGCAGCAGCTCGACGATGTGCAGGCAGGCCGCATCGCAGAACTCACGCCCGAGCAGGCCGTGGAAGGCATTCGCGAGGTGTATGCGCTCTCCGTCAGTCTGCGGGCGGATTTTCGGCGGGTGGAGGATTCGTGGCGCGAGGCAGACCGTGCGCTGCGCGAGGCCATCATCAGCGCCCGTCACCACCGGGGCGCGGTGATGGACCAACTGCTGGACGGTCACGCCAACTTGCTCAACACGCAAGAGGGCCGCGTGTTTGACAGTTTCCACCAGCAGCTTTCCAACCAGACCGAGCTGACCGAGATGCGCCAGCGCATCCGCCAGATCCTGGCGCACCCGGCCGCAGACAAGGCGCTGGATGGCCTGCAGCACAGCACGTTGCGCTTGCTGGTGCAGCAGCTCATCAGCGAAGCCAAGGCCGTGCAGACTGTGCGGGCGCGCAGCGAGCGCGAGGTCAGCCAGTTCATGAAGACCGGCCAGGCGGCCGAGAACCAGCGCGTGGGCCAGTTGCTCAACGACGTGCTGGAGCAGGCCCTGCGCATCGACTGGCAGCGCCAGGCCGTGCGCCGCCACAGCGCGCCGCTGCCCCCGCTGGGCGTGGCCCTGGGCAGCGTGCCGCTGGTGGAGCGGCTGCGTACCAAATCACTCGACGGCGGCGAGCAGGCAGAACTGCTGCTGACCACGGCCTACGCCGACCTGGGCCAGATGGACAGCGAGTTTTGGCAGGCCTTTGAAGGGCTGGACCGCGACGCCTTGGTGCAGCGCACTTTGCAAACGCTGGCAGACCGTGGCCAGCCCATGACCTTGGCCGAACTGGCCGCCGCGCTGCCACCGGGCGAACACGACCTGGAGACCTTTGCACTGTGGCTGGCCATGGCACGCGAGGCGGAGGTGGAGTTGCAGCCGGGTGAGGAACACATCGAAACGCAGGATGGCGACCAGCACTGGCGCTTCACGGTGCCGCGCGTGGCACTGGATGGCACACAGTTGGCGCACAGGGAATGGGAGCTGTGATGGGGCAAGAGCCGGATATTTTTGACCGCATGGCCGCGCAGGCGGCAGGTGTTGGGGTACCGCAGTCACTATCAAAAGAGGAGCTACCCGCGCTTTCTGAAAGCGCCTTGGCACCACAAACCACATCAAAAACCCCGCCCAACGTGCGCCAGGCGCTACAGTTTTTGCTAGCACATGGCTGGCTTGAATCTGCCGCCAAGCCCAAACTGTTCCACCTGATTGCGGCGCAAACGGCACTGTTCGATACGCTGCTGGAGCCCCTGGACTTGCGCGTGGTGGTGGACGACGTGCGCGGCCTGGCCTTTTTGGCCGTGGTGCCCGGCTACGCGGGCGACGACACCGATGAGAGCGAGCACGACGACTGGACGCACCCGCTGATGAAGCGCCAGCGGCTGACGCTGGATCAATCGCTGCTGCTGGCCCTGTTGCGGCGCGAGTTTTTGCAGCGCGAGCAAGAAAGCGGCACCGGCGCGGTGGTGCGCGTCACGGTGGATAGCCTGCTGCCGCAGCTCGAAACCTACCTGGGTAGCACGGGCAGCGACATGCAAGAGCGCAAGCGCCTGACCCAGCTGCTGGAGAACCTGCGCACACACGGCATGGTGAGCGAGGTGGATGCGCAAGACTGCATCACCATCCGCCCGATGATCGTGCACCTGCTCAACCCCGAGAACCTGCAAACGCTGCTGCTGCGCCTGCGCGAGGTGGCTGAAAAAGGCGGTGCACAAGGCAGTACAGCCAGGCCAGAGGGCACACCATGAGCGCCGACGCCTCCTTCATCCTGCAAGAGCTGCACCTGTACCACTGGGGGGCGTTTGCGGGCCGCCACCAGGTGGCCATCGACCCCGGCAACAGCGCCATCATCGGCCCCACGGGCAGCGGCAAGACCACGCTGGTCGATGCGCTGATGACGCTGCTGTGCGCCAGCCCGCGCTACAACCTGGCTTCGACTGGCGGGCACGAGAGCGACCGCGATCTGGTGAGCTATGTGCGCGGCGCCAGCGGCCAGGGCAACGACAGCGGCGACCACATTGCACGCGCCGGGCGCTGCACCACGGGCGTGGCCGCCAGACTGGTGCGCCAGGGTGCGGCGGGCCAAGAGACGGTGTGGCTGGGCGCGCTGCTGTGGTTTGACGGCAGCAGCCAGTCGGCCAGCGACATGCAAAAGCGCTGGTTCTTTGCGCAAGGCGCGCAGCACAGCCTGGACCTGTGGCTGGAAGAGCAGCACAGCGGCGGTGCCAAGGCCCTGACGCGGCTGGCCAAAGACAGCGACGGCCTGCAGATGTTCAGCAGCAAGGCACCCTACCTGGCCAAGCTGCACAGCTTTTTTGAAGTGGGCCCCAACGCCTTCACGCTGCTCAACCGGGCGGCGGGCCTCAAGCAGCTCAACAGCATCGACGAAATTTTTCGCGAGCTGGTGCTGGACGACCACTCGGCCTTTGACGATGCGCAGAAGGTGGTCGATGGCTTTGCCGAGCTGGCCTCCATCCACGCCGACCTGGAACTGGCCAATGCGCAGTATGTGTCGCTGCTGCCGCTGCGCGATCTGGCCACGCGCGAGCAGCAGCAGGCCCAGCACCTGGCGCACCTGCAGGCGCTGCAGCAGCAGCTACCGCACTGGTTTGCAGCGCAGGGCGTGCAATGGTGGGGCCAGCGCGTGGCACAGTTGCAGGCACAGATGGCGCAGCGCGATGCACTGTTGCAAGCCGCGCAGCAGCATGTGGATACCGCACGCAAGCACGAGCAGGACTTGCATGGCCTCTACCTGCAAGCCGGTGGCGCCAACATCGATGTGCTGCGCGAGAACATGGACCACGCCCGCCAAGCGCTGGCCCGCATCGAAGGCCATCTGGCCCAGTACCAAGCGCTGGTGCGCAACCTCGGGCTGGGTGACAACGCCAGTGCCAACGACCTCGCCCACCACCAGGCCCAAGCCCAGGCGGCGATGGCGCACATCGACGCACGCCAGGCCGAGCTGCAGGCCAGCGCCGAACACGCCATCGCCCAGGCCCACAACGCCCACACCCGCCTGCGCGAGACCCAGGCCGAATACGAGGCCGTGCGCCAGCGCCCTGGCTCCAACTTGCCGATGGAGTTCCAGCGCTTTCGCGCCGAGCTGGCCGAGCACCTGGGCTTGCCCGAAACCGACCTGCCCTTTGCTGCCGAGCTGGTGGAAGTGCGCCAGGCCGAACAAGCGTGGCGCGGCGCCATCGAGCGCGCACTGGGCAGCCACCGCCTGCGCATTTTGGTGCCGCAGGCGGCAATGCACACCGCGCTGCAATGGGTGAACCAGCGGCACAACCGCTTGCATGTGCGCCTGCTGGAAGTGCGCGATGCCACGCCCGCAGCATTCATGCCCGACGGCTTTGCGCGCAAGCTCAACCTCAAGCCCGCTACCCCCGCCGCGCACCTGAACACGCTGCGCCACCTGCTGCACGGCCTGGACCGCCACTGCGTGCCCGATGTGCAAACGCTGGAGCGCACACCCCACGCCATGACGGCGCAGGGCCTGATGTCCAGCCAATCGGGCCACTTCGACAAGCAGGACCAAAAGCGGCTGGACCAGGACTGGATGACGGGGTTTGACAACCGCGACCGGCTCGCGCATTTGCTACAACAAAGAGAGCAGCTTGCGCTGGAATATCAAGCGCTAGAGGCCCAAAAGACCCAAACCCTGAACGCCCAGCGCCAGGCGCACGAACAACGCCAACTGTGGGCCGCCCTGCAAGCGCTGCAGCACGACGACCTGGACACGGCGGCGGCCGAGGCACAGTGGCAGCACAAAGCGCAGCAACTGCAGGCGCTGCTGCACCCCGGCTCAGACACCGCGCAGGCCAAACACCGCTGGGACGCAGCGCAAGCGCACACCCGCGCGGCAGAGGAGCAACTGCGCGAACTGCAAACAGCCCAAACGCAAGACGACACCTTGCGGGCCGCCGCGCAAAAGAAGCACAGCGCCTACCAGGCACGCAGCGCTGGCGGGGCCGTGGTGGCGGCGGACTTGGCCGCAGACTTTGCGGCGAATCTGGCCCGCGCCGGGCACCGCCTGCCCGCGCTGGATGGCGACAACCTCGAAACCCAGGAGCGCGACGCCAGCGCCACCGTGCAAGCCAAAGCCGCCGAGGCCAGCAAAAAGCTGAACACCCTGCACACCGACATCGTGCGCCAAATGGGCAAAGCCAAGCACGAAGACCGGGGCGCACTGGCCGACCATGGGCCAGAGGTGGAGGCGCTGCCCCACTACCTGCAGCGCCTGCAAGCGCTGGAAGAAGAAGCCCTGCCGCACAAGCGCCAGCGGTTTCAGGAATACCTCAACAACACCTCGCAGCAGGGCGTGGACACCCTGCTCAACGGCATCGCCGCGCAGGTGACCGACATTGAAGAGCGCATTGCCCAGCTCAACGAAACGCTGCAGCGCGTGGACTTTCAGCCCGGCCGGTATTTGCAGCTAGAGCCCCGCGCCGTCGTCCACCAAAGCCTGCAAGAGCTCAACCGTGCCCAGGCCCAGCTGCGCACCGAAAGCCTGCGCGACGATGGCGGCCAAAGCCACTACCGGGCGCTGCGCGCCATCGTGGAGATGCTGCAAACCCACGCCAGCAACCGCCGCAGCAAGGCCGCGCAAGCGCTGCTGGACGCCCGCTACCGCCTGCAATTTGCCGTGCTGGTGCTCGACCGGGCCAGCGGCCAGATGCTGGAGCGGCGCACCGGATCGCAAGGCGGCAGCGGGGGCGAGAAAGAAATCATCGCCAGCTACGTGCTCACCGCCTCGCTGAGCTACGCGCTGTGCCCCAGCGGCGCCAGCCGCCCGGTGTTTGGCACCATCGTGCTGGACGAAGCGTTTTCCAAAAGCTCGCAGGCCGTGGCAGCGCGCATCATCCAGGCGCTGCGCGAGTTTGGCCTGCACGCGCTGTTCGTCACCCCCAACAAAGAAGTGCGCCTGCTGCGCAACCACACGCGCAGCGCCGTGGTGGTGCACCGGCGCGGCGCACAGGCCACGCTGGCATCGCTGCGCTGGGAGGAGATTGACGCCTTTCGCCGCAGCGCGCAAAGCACTTCCTCTGGCAATGCGGCATGAAGTCGCCACAAGTCCTGGCCGCCAAACTGGCCCAGCAATGGCACAGCGCCGATTGGCGTGAGCGCCAGCTATTGGGCGGTGGCACGGCATGGCCGCTGACCCTGCCCATCGGCCAGCCCGACACGGCCGTTTTTTTGAACGACGCCGCCGCGCTGCGCAGCCATTTGCAGCAGTGGCGGGCGGTAGAGCAGGACGGCCTGGGCCATGTGCAATGGCAAGAGCGGCGCTACCGGGGCAGCAGCGACGCCATTGCCGTGCCCACCCACTGGCAACTGGCCAAACCCTCGCAGTGCATCGCCGCCATCCGCCACTTCAAGGTGCCGGGGCATGCGCAAGTCCACAGCGACTACGCCCGGCTCAGCACCCTCATCGCCGGGGTAGAGCGCCCCGGCTTTCAGCGCCTGCTGGTGCGCCGCCTGGTGCAGTGGCGCGATGTGCCCGTCGATGCGGTCATGGCCGCAGCGCACATGGCCCTGCAACTGGAGCCCGGCTGCGCCCAAGGCAAACCCCTGCGCGCACTGGCGGTGCAGGGCAATGACACCAAGTTTTTTGAACGCCACGCCAGCCTGCTCACCGCCCTGCTGGACGAGCGCTTTGACGGCGAAGCCAGCCGCCAGGGGCTGGTGGGCTTTTTGGGCGCGCTGCCCGAAGACGACCACTGGCTGCTCATCGCCCCGCTGGCCCCCGGCCTGCTGCCCTTTGCGCAAATGCGCGTGCGCGCCAGCGAGCTGCTCACCACGCCACTGCCCGGCAGCCGCATCCTGCTGGTAGAAAACGAACGCTGCCTGCACCAACTGCCCGCGCCAGTGCAGGACACGATCGCCGTGCTGGGCGCGGGCCTGAACCTGGGCTGGCTGGCCGCACCCTGGCTGCAAGAGCGCAGCGTGGCTTATTGGGGCGACTTGGACACCTGGGGTTTGCGCATGCTGGCCACGGCCCGCCACCACCTGCCACACCTGCACGCGCTGCTGATGGATCGCGCCACCTTTAGCGCCCACCAACACCTGGCAGTGGCCGAACCGGTGCACGCCCCCGAGCCCATTTCAGGCGCACAGACGCCCGAAGAAGCCGCACTGCAAGCGCACCTGCGTGCGCAGGACAAAGGGCGGCTAGAGCAGGAGTTCTTGCCCACAGACACCGTACACCGCGCTGTGCGAACCTGGGTGAATGACAATGATGGCCTGGCCTGAGAACCTGTTCAAGTGCTGCGCAAGGCTTCGACAAGCTCAGCCCGAACGGATATTTGAGTTCCAAGAGACCCAACAGATAGTCCCATCACCCCCATGCGCTCCCCCATCTCCATCGTTGACGTAGACCGCCTGGACACCTGGTCCCGCTACCGTGCGGGCCTGTGCGAGACCTGCGCGGCCAACTGCTGCACGATGCCGCTGGAGGTGCAGCTGTCAGACCTGGTACGGCTGGGGCTGGTGGATGCGTTTGAGGCCGAGCACGAGGAGCCCCGACACATTGCCAAGCGGCTGCAAAAGGCGCGGCTGATTGACCACTTCAACCACAAGAACGTGATCTTCACCATGGCGCGGCGGGGCGGTGGGGATTGCAACTTTCTCGACCCCAAAACGCGGCTGTGCACCGTGTATGACCAGCGGCCAGAGACTTGCCGCCTGCACCCGCAGAAAAAGAGCCCCAAGCCGGGGTACTGCGCGTATGGGCGGCGCGGGGGCTGAGGTAATCCTCGGCACACCACCACGGCCATGAAGGCAGTCGCCCTGCCGGTGATTGACCCGGCCCGGTGCACGGGTTGTGGCTGGTGCGTGGCGGTGTGCCCGCCGCATGTGCTGTCGCTGCAGGTGCTGGGGGACAGCCGCTGGGGGCCAAAGCAGTCGGTGCTGGACGATGCGCAGGGCTGCACGGGCTGTGCGCTGTGTGCGGTGCGCTGCCCTTTTGATGCGATTGCGATGCGGCGTTGTCCCACAGCCAAGCCAGCGCAGCCGTGATGAGATGGGGCCTTTGGGAGCCCCAGGGCTCCAGCACACCAAGGAGTTCACCATGTCTGAGAAGAAAGCCAGCGTCCACTGGGAAGGGGCCGACAAGGCAGGCCAGGGCCAGATCAGCACCGAGACGGGCGCGCTGGACCGCTACCCCTACGGCTTTGCCAGCCGGTTTGGCGACGACCGCAAGGGCACCAACCCCGAAGAGATTCTGGGTGCGGCCCATGCGGCCTGTTTCACGATGGCGTTTTCATTTGCGGCCGAGAAGGCTGGGGTGGCCACCGAATCTGTGGACACCACCGCCAGCGTGCGCTTGAGCAAGGACGGCGACGGTTTTGTGATTGACCGCATTGCGCTCACGCTGAAGGCCAAGGTGCCAGGCCTGGACGACGCGGCCTTTCAAAAACTGGCGTCCGATGCCAAGGCCCATTGCCCCTTGTCGAAAGCGCTGGCTGCGGTGCCAGAGATCACGCTGGATGCACAACTGGTGCTCTGAACGGGCCCAGGCGGAAGCGGCTTCAAGCAAAAACAGCCACCGGCGCCCGTACAGCAAGCGCCGCCAGCTCTCAAAACAATAGCAACGATTGCCTGCAAGCGCACTCGCGCCGTGCGCAGGTGACGAGGCTGGGGCGGTGCGCTACACTGGCTGCCTCATGTCGTTCACTCCATCCGCCGTCATCGCACCTGCCGCAACCTTTGCGTGCATGGGCATGATGCTGCCTGCGTCCACGCGGGCGATGGGTGCACGAATGATGATCACCATTACCACCGCGGCCACCTGAGCGCAGCGCAGGTGGCCGTTTCGGCAGCCACCTGGTGATCGCTCTCTCTTCCCCCACAAGACGAATGCACGAAACCCAGCTCTGGCAGCTGGGTTTTTTTATGCCTTGCGCAAAACAGGGCTGAGGCAGGCGGTTTGCCCCCAGGGCGATCCGCCTGCTGAACCCCGATTTGCGCAAGTCGTGTTTGTTCGTTCGTTTGATGTTTGGAGAAGCCGATGTACCGCGATCCTGTCGAGAGTCTTGAGCCCCAGTCCAGCCACGCCGCCGCGTTGGCACCCCGCCCGCTGCGCGTGGGCATGATTGGCATTGGCACCGTGGGCTCGGGCACGTTCCGCGTGCTGGCGCGCAACCAGGCGGAGATTGCGGGGCGCGCGGGGCGGGGCATCAAGCTGGTGATGGTGTGCGCCCGCAGCCTGGCCCGTGCGATGCGCGTGGTGGGCAGAGACGCGGCGCTGACCAACGACCCGATGCTGGTGGCCACGCACCCCGATGTGGATGTGGTGGTGGAAGTGGCGGGCGGCACCAGCCCCGCACGCGAATGGGTGCTGGCCGCCATCCGCGCGGGCAAGCATGTGGTCACGGCCAACAAGGCACTGCTGGCCACGCACGGCAATGAAATCTTTGCCGCCGCCCGCCAGCACGGCGTGACGGTGGCGTATGAGGGCGCGGTGGCCGTGAGCATTCCCATCATCAAGGCGCTGCGCGAGGGCCTCACGGCCAACCGCATCGAGTGGGTGGCGGGCATCATCAACGGCACCACCAATTTCATCCTGAGCAAGATGCGCGATGAGGGCCTGGGTTTTGCCGAGGCGCTGTCGCAAGCACAGGCGCTGGGCTATGCCGAGGCAGATCCGACCTTCGACATCGAAGGCATCGACGCGGCGCACAAGATCACGCTGCTGGCAGCCAATGCGTTTGGCATGCCGGTGCGTTTTGCCGATGCGCAGGTGGAGGGCATCACCCGCCTGCAAGGGCTGGACGTGGCCTGCGCCGAGCAACTGGGCTATCGCATCAAGCTGCTGGGCGTGGCGCGGCGGCGCAAGGAGGGCGATGCCGATGGCGTGGAACTGCGCGTGCAGCCCGCGCTGGTGCCTGCCACGCATTTGCTGGCGCAGGTCAATGGCTCGATGAACGCTGTGATGGTGAAGGGCGATGCGGCGGGTGTGACGATGTTCTATGGCGCGGGCGCAGGGTCAGAGCAGACCGCATCGGCTGTGATTGCCGACCTGGTGGACGTGGCCCGGCTGCAGGGCACCACGCCCGCACAGCGCGTGCCGCACCAGGGCTTTCACGCCCACGCGGTGAATGAGCAACTGGCCGTGCTGCCACGCGCGGCCGTGCACACCTGCCACTACCTGCGCGTACCTGTGCACACCGCACGGCACATGGAAGAGGTGAGCGCGTGGCTGGCAGCGCAGCACGTGCCGGTGCAGCGCGTGGAACTGGCAGGCGACCAGGCTCTGCCCGCTGGCAGCGGCCCCGAGGCACAAGCGCAGGTGCTGGTGCTGACCGACGCCGTGGCCCAGGCCACGGTAGACCGGGCCGTGCACGCGCTGGCCGACCACCAAGCGGTAGCGGGGCCAGTGGTGACGCTGCGGGTGGAAGTGCTGGAGGGTTGAGGGCGGGGCGGCAGGGTGCCGCCACCACCCTGCACCACCTTGAAGCCAAAAAAGGCTGCAGCGCTTTCCCATCAAGCGCTGGCAGCTATTGATTCAATAGCAACTTCACCACACATCTCAGCCCATCAACCGCCCCAGCACCAGCGCCGCCATGGCTTCGGCGGCGGGGGTGCCTTCGGCCTGCAGGCCCTGCACCACGCCCGCACGGTCTTCGTCGGTGCGGTTCTGGCTGACCTTCCATTCGCCTTCCCAGCGCTGCACCTCTAGCGCCACGCCCACAATGGCGCGCTGCATTTTTTCCAGGTAATCAGGCGGGGCATCGTCCACCCGCCAGGGGTGCGGGCGGTGGGCTTCTTGTGCATCGCTCAGGCGGTGCAGCATGTCGCGCAAAGGGCCTTCGCCGTCCAGCACGCGCAGGGTGCCGTGGGCGTGCACGGCGGCGTAGTTCCAGGTGGGCACCTGTTTGCCGTCCACCGCCTTGGACGGGTACCACGATGGCGAGATGTACGCCTGCGGCCCGTGGAAGACGGCCACAGCCTGCTGCGGCAGCAGGGGCCACACGCCATTGGCCCGCGCCACATGGCCCAGCAGCGTGCCGTGCGGGCCCTGGTGCGGGTCCAGGAACAAAGGGATGTGGTTGGCGTGCAGCGCCCCCTCGTGCGCAATGACCAGCGTGGCCAGCGGCTGCGTGCGCACCAGCGCCTGCAGGGTGGCAGGGTCCGTCACCTGAAACTGGCGGTTGGCGTTGGCCATGTCAGGCGCCTTCCGTTTGCAAGACGGGCGCACAGTCGATCTGCGTCTTGACCGAGTTCGCCAGAAAGCACGCCGCGTGCGCCTGGTGGTGCAGGTCGGCCAGCACCACCGCGGTGGGCGCGTGGGCTGCATCAAACACCGTGACCGGGCGCAACTGCACATGGCGGACCACCAGTCGGCCTTCAGCATCCTGGGCCATGGTGCCCGTGGCCGCGTCGGTGTAGCGGTTCACGCGCCAGCCCGCGCGGCTGGCAATGTCCAAAAACCACAGCATGTGGCAGCTGGCCAGGGCAGCGATATAGCAGGCTGCTGAAATACTCCCCACCGACAGTCCGCGACAGCCGCCCAGCCGCG
>ENA-UOOA01002739-UOOA01002739.1-human-gut-metagenome-genome-assembly--contig:-P61old-NODE-2739-length-23849-cov-8.318568_pt1 | contig 23849 bp, 20 predicted proteins | sample MGYA00242467_ERZ724014 | MGnify/ENA metagenome assembly ERZ724014 | reverse complement strand
TGCGGCGGGTGATGGAACGCGAAAGGACACCCTGACGGTTTCCTTTCACACTTTTTTTCCCTCCGTAATTTTCGGCTGGGCAGGTTTTTCGACACTCTGGAGCCCCGGTGCACCAGCACCGGGGCGTTGCTTGTTTGCGGATGATGTAAAAAGTTCCCGGCGCGGTTTGATACTGCACCGGGAGCTTTTCCGTCGGAAACGGTTATTTCGTATTCTCGAACACGTCGTGATTCCGGACGAAGTATTCGATGCCGGAATAGAGCGTCGTGACGGTAATAGCGGCCACGACGACCCAGTCGAGCACCTCGCTGAACACAAAGCGGCGGCCGAAGACGAGCATGAAGCTCAGGCCTGTCATGGTGACGGCAGTCTTGACCTTACCGGACCAACCGGCTGCAATGACGCGGCCCTTTCCGGCGGCGATGAGACGCAGGCCTGTCACGGCAAATTCGCGCGCCAGAACGATCATCAGTGCCCAGGCAGGATAGATGCCCCATTCGCAGAACATGGCCATAGCGGCGATGACAAGCACCTTATCGGCCAGCGGGTCAAGGAATTTGCCGAGGTCCGTCACCTGATTGCAGCGGCGCGCGATCTGACCGTCCAGAATATCGGAAAGACTGGCCACGGCAAACACGACGCAGGAGACGATCTGCATCCAGCTCCAGATCTCACTGAGGTACATACAGACCAGAAAAACCGGGATCATCACGACACGAAACAGCGTGATCTTCGTTGCAGTCGTCATTATGCATTCTCCTCCATTTCACCGACCAGGTCGCCGTCCTCGGCGCCTGTGATGCGGACCATTACAAACTCACCGGGAACGACACTGCGCGCCGCAGAGAACAGTACGCGGCCGTCGATATCGGGCGAGTCGGCATAGGTCCGGCCGAAGCAGCGGCCGGTCTCTGGCTCCTCGCCCTCGCAAAGCACCTCCATGACCGTCCCGACGCGGGCTGCGTTGTACTCATCCATGATGCGCGACTGCAGCTCGGCGATGATCTCGGCGCGGCGCTGCGCGACCTCCTCGTCCGCATGTTCCATTTTGGCGGCAGGCGTTCCGTCCTCGGGGGAGAACACGAACGCACCGACGCGCTCGAGCTTGTTCTCACGGAGCCAGGCACAGAGCTCTTCGAACTCGGCCTCGCCCTCGCCGGGCAGGCCCGTGATGAGGCTCGTGCGGATGACGGCGTCGGGCAGGCGGCTGCGCAGCTTCTGGAGCATCTCGTCCAGCTCGGCGCGGGTCCCGCGGCGGTTCATGCGGCGCAGGATCGCGTCGTTCACATGCTGGATAGGAATGTCCATGTAGTTGACGAGCTTCGGCTCGGACGCGAACGTGTCCAGCAGCTCGTCCGTGATCATATCGGGGTAGAGGTAGTGCACGCGGATCCAGTGGAAGCCCTCAATGCGGCACAGCTCGTGCAGCAGGAGGGGAAGGCGCGGCGCGCCGTACAGGTCCGTGCCGTAGCGGCTCGTGTCCTGCGCGACGACGATCAGCTCCTTGACGCCGGACTCCGCAAGGCCGCGGGCCTCCTGCAGGATGTCCTCCACGGCGCGGCTGCGGTAGCGCCCGCGCAGATGGGGGATGATGCAGAAGGCGCAGAAATTGTTGCAGCCCTCGGCGATCTTAATGTAGGCATAGTGCTGCGGGGTTGTGAGCACGCGCCCGGCCTCGTCTGCCGGGGCGTCGATGTCGCCGAACTCGCTGACGGTCTCGCCGCCGTTCAGCAGGCGGTCCGCCACGGAGACGATGTCGTCATAGCTGCCCGTGCCGAGCACGCCGTCGACCTCCGGCATCTCCTGCAGGATCTCGTCCTGATAGCGCTGCGACAGGCAGCCTGTCACGAGCAGTCGGCCGATGCGGCCCTCCTGCTTCAGCGCGCCCATGGCGAGAATGTTGTCGATGGCCTCGCTCTTGGCCGAGTCGATAAAGCCGCAGGTGTTGACGATCACGAGATCCGCGCCGTCCACATCCTCCTGCAGGGTGTAGCCTGCCTGCTGCAGGCGATAGAGCATCTGTTCTGCGTTGACCTGATTTTTGGCACAGCCAAGGGAGATCATTCCCACTCGTTTGCCCATCGGGGTTGTACCTCTTTCCTTATTCCTCCGGAAGATCCGGGTCGTAACGTTCGAGCGCGCGGCGGATATCGCCCCACGCATGGCCGCGGCGCAGCAGCGCGTCTGCTGCGCGGCGGATCTCCGTGCGGTCGGGCTGCCTGCCGCGGAACCGCTTCTGTAAAAATGCGTCGATCGCGTCGTCCTGCTCCGGGAGCTCGGCAAGTGCCTCGTCCCACAGCTCGCGCGCGATGTGCTTGGCGTAGAGCATCTGCCGGATGCGTGCCGCGCCGTAGCCCTTTGCCGTGCCGCTGCGGACGATCTGCCGGGCTGCGGCCTCGTCATCGAGCAGGGAGAGCCCGTCGAGCCATTCGACGGCCTGCCTGGCGTTCTCGGGCGATTCGCCCTTCTGGCGCAGACGGTGCTCCAGCTCGGCGCGGGAGACCGTTGCGGCGGACAGAATGCGAACGGCGCGCTCCTTTGCGGACGCGGAGCCGGCAGCGGCCTCGAGCGAGGCGCGTGCGGCGTCCGGGATGTCCATGCCGGGGCGCAGGCTCAGGTCCGCGACCACGGCCGGGAGCACCAGCATGGCTTCGCCGCTGTCAAAGCGCAGACGCAGCTTGCCCTGCGGCGAGCGCGTCTGTTCAATGGCAAGCAGACGCATTATTCGGCGTCAAAGTCGTCCGCAGAAACATCCACGGGCTTGGCGGGGGCGGCGGGCTGCTTGATGCGGCTGTTCTGGACCTCCATCAGGTGGGCACGGACGCGCGCCTCCAGCTCGGCGGCCAGCTCGGGATGATCGGCGATATACTGCTTGGCATTGTCGCGGCCCTGCCCGATGCGCTCGTCGCCGACGGAGAACCAGCTGCCGCTCTTATTGACAAGCTCCAGCGTGACGGCGATATCCAGCAGCTCGCCGAAGCGGGAGATGCCCTCGCCGTACATGATATCGAACACGGCCTCACGGAAGGGGGGCGCGCACTTGTTCTTGATGACCTTCACGCGCGTGCGGTTGCCGACGATCTCAGTGCCGCTCTTGATGGCCTCGATTTTGCGGACGTCCAGACGCACGGAGGAGTAGAACTTCAGGGCGTTGCCGCCGGTCGTGGTCTCGGGGTTTCCGTACATGACGCCGATCTTCATACGCAGCTGGTTGATGAAGATGACGATGCAGTTTGTCTTGGAGACGGTGCCTGCCAGCTTGCGCAGAGCCTGCGACATCAGACGGGCCTGCAGACCGACAAAGGCCTCACCCATCTCGCCCTCGATCTCGGCGCGGGGCGTCAGAGCAGCGACAGAGTCGACGACGACGACGTCAATGGCGCCGGAGCGGACGAGGGCATCTGTGATATCGAGGGCCTGCTCGCCGGTGTCCGGCTGGGAAACGAGCATGGAGTCGATGTCCACGCCGATGGCGGCCGCATAAACGGGATCGAGCGCGTGCTCGGCGTCCACAAAGGCGACTTCGCCGCCGCGCTTCTGTGCCTCCGCCAAAACGTGCAGGGCAAGCGTCGTCTTACCGGAGGATTCCGGACCGTAGATCTCGACGATACGGCCGCGGGGCAGGCCGCCGATGCCGAGGGCAGCGTCCAGTGCAAGGGAGCCGGTGGGGATGGCATCCACGTTCATCTCCGGACGGTCGCCCAGACGCATGACGGCGCCCTTGCCGTAGTTTTTCTCGATCTGGTGCAGCGCGGTCTCCAACGCTTTTTTCTTGTCGTCTGCGGGCGCGGGGGCCTCGTAGGCGGGCTTTTTCTGTGCCATGGTCAGCCTTCCTCTCTCTTCCGGGCAAGCACGGCCCGGGTGATGTCTGCGGTGTCTTTTTTCAGCTCCGCGATCTCATAGCCTGCGCGGCGCAGCAGGTCGCACACGGCGGCGTCCTGACCCATGCCGAATTCGAAGCAAAGCCAGCCGCCGGGGTTGAGCGCGGGGGTGAAGTTGCGCACGATGGCGCGGTAAAAATCCAGCCCGTCGTCGCCGCCCCAGAGCGCCAGATGCGGCTCATAGTCGCGGACGGACGGATCGAGCGTCTCCATTTCCGCCGTTGTGACATAGGGCGGATTCGAGACGATCAGGTCAAAGGTGCCGAGAAACGGGGCTGCGGGCTGCCGGACGTCGATCGTCAGGCACTTCACACGGCCGGACAGGCGCTGGCTGCCGACGTTCTGCCGGGCCACGCGCAGCGCGGCAGGGGAGACGTCTCCGAGCGTCACGCGCGCGTCCTTCACGCGGCGGGCGATGGCAAGGCCGATGCAGCCGGAGCCGGTGCACAGATCCAGAATGCGCGGATTCTGCTCGAGAAACAGCGCCTTTTTGATGGCGAGCTCCGTTACGGCCATGGTGTCGTCGCGGGGAATGAGCACGTCGGGCGTGACGGTGAGCGTCATGCCGTAGAAGTCCCATTCACCGAGGATGTAGGGCATGGGCTCTCCTGCCACGCGGCGGCGCACAAAGGACTGCGCCAGCTCGCAGATCTCCTCAGAGGCGTAGAGGTCGCGGTCCGAGATCAGCTGCTCTGCCGTTTTGCCGGAGGCCGCGCAGATGAGCTCCCGCGCGACGTTCGAGGCAAACTGGCCCTCTGTGGGCAGCAGGGCGCGGCGGGCGTCGAGATAGAGCTCGGCGTATTTCTTTACCACCGGTCCTCGCCCTCCTTTTCCGGCAGAACGAGCGTCAGCGCCTCGATGCCGACCTCCAGCATGGAGTCGTCCGGCTCGTTTGTCGTCAGGTACTGCAGCCACATGCCGGGAGCGGACAGCGCGCGCGTCAGCCAGTTGTCATGGCGGCCGACGAGACGGTTGAATTCATAGCTGATGCCGACGACGATCGGCAGGAGCAGAAGCTTCAGCACCACGCGCACGAGGGCCTCGAGCCAGTGCGAGGTGATGCCCGCCGTGATCGGCCGCAGCAGCGGCGTGGCAAGGGAAAAGACCAGAATGGAGACAATCATCACGACGAAGAGGAAGCTTGTGCCGCAGCGCGGGTGCAGGCGGGTCATTTTGCGCGCGTTTTCGACCGTCAGGGGGAGCTTAGCCTCGTAGCAGCGGATGGTCTTATGCTCCGCGCCGTGATAGGAGAAGACGCGGCGCATGTCCTTCATGCGGGACACGAGGAACATGTAAGCAAGGAAGATCACGATGCGCAGCAGGCCCTCGAGCAGGTTGCGCACGATCTCATTCGTGGTGACAAAGCGGTTCAGGAACGAGCCGAGCAGCGACGGCAGCACGAAGAACAGCGCGATGGAGAACGCCAGTCCGAGCACGACGGAGAACGTGATGAGCGCGTTCTGCGCCTTCTCGGAGGACAGGCGCTTTTCCAGCCAGGCCTCAAAACGGCCGGGCTCCTTGCCTTTTTCGTCCTCGTCCTCCTCCGCAAAGAAATCCGCGGAATACATGAGGGCGGAAACGCCGGTCTTCATGGATGTGCAGAAATTGAAGATGCCGCGGATGAACGGCAGCTTCTTCGGCGACCACTTCTGCGAGAGCTTCCGCGGCTCGACCTTGCGCTGCAGGCCGTCCTTCGTGCGGACGACAACGGCGGATTTCTCCGGGCCGAGCATCATAATGCCCTCGATGAGGGCCTGCCCGCCGATCATGGTCTTGAATTGTTCCTGCGGCTGCTGTGTGTTCTTTTTTGCCATGTGTTTCCTTTCTATTGCTCTGCAATGGGGAGCCGGATGGTGACGACCGCGCCGCCGCCCTCGGCATTGGCGATGTCGAGCACGCCGTTGTGCATCGTAACGATCTCTTCGCAGACCGCAAGGCCGATGCCGCTGCCGCGCGCCTTGGAGGCGCCCTTGTAGAATTTCTTTTTCACAAGCGGCAGCTCCTCTTCGGGGATGCCGGGGCCGAAGTCGCGGATGCGGATGACGACGGAGTCCTGCCCGTCTGCGTTCTCCCGGCAGATCTCGGCCGTGATCCTGCCACCCTCGCCGCCGTGCTTGGCGGCATTGTCCAGAATATTCAGGAAGACCTGCTTCATGCGCGCCGGGTCACAGGGAATTTCGGGGATATCGTCGTCATTTTCCAGATAGTCCAGCACGATGCCCTCTTGCCGCAGGCGGGAGCCGTACATGAATACGGTGTCCTCGAACTCCGTGCGCAGGTCGCACGGCACGACGTTCAGCGTAAAGCGGCCGTCCTGAAGGCGGGTGAACTCCAGCAGCTCCTCGACCATGTCCGTCAGGCGGGCGGCCTCGCGCTGGATGATGCTCAGGCCGCGGCGGGCCTCAGCGCTGTCAACGCCAGCTCCGGCGGACAGCAGCGTTTCGCTCCAGCCGCTGATTGCTGTGAGCGGGGTGCGCAGCTCATGCGAGACGGACGAGACGAACTCGGACTGCATTTTCTCTGCGCGGCTGATCTTTTCAGACATTTCGTTGATGGTGTCCGTCAGCTCGCCGATCTCGTCGTCGGACTTCCGCGGGATCTGCACGCCGTAGCTGCCGGTGGAGATGCGCTTGGCCGTGGCGGTCAGCTCCTGCACCGGGACAAGGATGGATTTGACAAAGTAGCGGCCGCTGACATAGACAACGAGCAGCACGATCAGGCCGACAAGCGCGGCGCACAGGCTGAAGAGCATGATCTGCCGGTCGGCGCGGCGCAGGCTCGTGACATAGCGCAGCACGCCGATGACCTCGCCGTTTGTATAGATGAGCGGGCTGGAGACTGCCATGATGCGCTCGCCGGTCGCGGGATTTGTTCCGGTGTAGGACGCGATGGCCTTCGTCTCGATGGCCTCGCGGATGTCGGACGTCACACCGGCCATACCGGAGTACACGCCGTAGGACGAGGCGACGATGCGGTTGTTCGTGTTGACGAACTGCAGCTCCATCTGATCCTTCGAGTCAAAGCTCTGGGCGAATTTTGCGCAGGACTGGTAATATTCGTTGTAGCTCTGGCGGACGTAGTTGTCGAAAAAGCTCGTGCTCGTGCGCGCTTTGGCCTCCATCCCGGCCTCCATGCTGGAGTAGTAATAGGCTGCGACCATGATCGAAAGCGCGATCACGCAGAGAAGCACGATGGCAAACAGAATGCTCAGCGTATTGCGCAGCCAGCGCTTCTGCAGGCCGCTGTTTCGTTTCATGGCGGTTCCTCCCGGGCTTACAGGCCCCATTTATACCCGTAGCCCCAGACCGTGGTGATGTAGGTCGGGTTTGCGGTGTTATCCTCGATCTTGATGCGCAGGCGGCGGATGTTCACATCCACGATCTTGAGCTCACCGTCATAATCGCGGCCCCAGACCGAGGTGAGAATGTCTTCCCGCGACAGGGCGCGGCCGGGGTTCTGCATGAACAGCTGCAGAATGGCGAACTCCACCTGCGTGAGCTTGATGCGGCGGCCGCTCTTTTCGAGTGTGCGGTTGCGCAGGTTGAGCGTGAACGGCTCGTGGACGATGACTTCGGGATCTGCCTCGGCCGCGCCGCCGATGCGGCGGTAGAGCGCGTCGATGCGCGCCGTCAGCTCGGCGGGGGAGAAGGGCTTGGTGACATAGTCGTCCGCGCCGGTCATAAGGCCCGTGACCTTGTCCATCTCCTGCGTGCGCGCCGTGAGCATGATGATGCCGATGGCCTTGTTCGTCGCACGGATGCTGCGGCAGACCTCGAAGCCGTCGATATCCGGCAGCATGATGTCCAGAATGGCCACGCCGGTGTCCGGGTTTTCCTTCAGGCGCTCAAGCGCCTCGCGGCCGGTCCCGGCCTCGATGGCCTCATAGCCCGCCCGCTTGAGATTGATGACGACGAAGCTGCGGATGCTGACCTCGTCCTCCAGAATCAGTACCTTTTTCATGCTTCTCTCCTTTTCCTGCCTTCCGCCGAGCGGCGGAGACTGCAACGGGGATCGGTCAGGACGTTGTAACGTCGCCGGTCTTCCAGTCGTTCTGAATAAAATGGAATTGCGTGCGGATGGCATCGGTCGTGATGCCGAGCGCCACGGCGCGGCGTGCCAGACGGCAGACATAGACCGTCTCGCCCTTCTGCGTCAGGACCTGCCAGCCGTCTCCAAGTGCGCTGAGGTCCGATGCGGACAGGGCGGCAATCGTCAGAAGCTCCTCAGTGCTGCCGCCGGCTTCCCACAGAAAGCGGTAGCCGAGCGTGCTGCCTGCCACGGCGCTGCGTGTGAGCACGAGGTGCTCCTGCCACAACGTCGGGATCTGCAGATACCAGCCGCCCGTGTGGCAGTGGAATGTCAGCAGCTTCTCGTCCCGGGAACCGTCGAGGTGCAGATTATACCAGCTGACAAGGTACTGATCCTGCGAGCTGGCATCATAGTCGAGCGACGGCATGGGGCAGAGCATCGGCAGCTCGATCAGGCCGTCCTTGTCGATGTCGCCGCCGTAAATGTAGTAATCACGCAGGGTCTGCACGTCGGTGTTGGCGTCCTCCGAGCGGGAGAGGTTGGTGAACACCCCGTCGCGGAAGACGAAAATATCTGTGATCAGGCTGCCGTCGCTGTACTCCGAGGCGACGAAGACCGCTGCGACGTTCCGGCACATATAGCCCGTCAGAATGCGCTTGACGGACGAGACAGCCACAGACATCGAGACCTCGCGCTCACGCTTGAGCTGACCGTCGGCCCAGCAGTACAGCTCGGCAATACCGTTCTGCGAATCGCCGCCGCTGTGCAGCACAACGATCTCCTGCCGGCTGTCCGCGTCCAGATCGGCCGTGACGAACTCAGCGTATTCCGTGCTCATCAGCTCGGTCAGCGTGCCGCCGCGCAGGGAATAGACATTCATGAGCTGCGGAACCTGATCACTGATCTGGCGGCCGACAACGAGCTCATAGCCCGGCTGATCGTCGAAGGAGACATAGGAGACATGGTGGAACGCGCTGCCTGCGCCCTGCACGGATGCAGCCAGCGTGAAGGCATCGTTTTGCCGGTCAAAGACATAGATGCCGAGCGGAAGCTCGCCGGTCGTTTTGCAGTAGACGACGGCTTCGTCCTCACCGTCGCCGTCGAGGTCGACCATCTGCACGACCTGCTGGTTATCGCCGGAGACCGGCGGGGCATAGACCGCACCGTCCGGCAGGGCCAATTCGATGGCGTTCTGCAGGTCATAGTATTCCTCTGACTGCTTCGGAACGGCGTAAAGTCCCTCTGCGGGCTCCAGAAAGCACCCGCAGAGCAGCAGGCAGGCCAGCAGCAGGGGAAGGAAGCGGATGCATTTCTTCTTCATCGGGTGCGTTCTCCTTTCGCCGATATTCTCCATCCAATATTATAACATAAATCGTAACCATTGTGTAGTGGGTCTGTCATTTTTGTGGGCAAAATTTCGGCCGGGCAGGGTCATTTCAGCACGACGGAATCCTCACCGAGCAGGGTGCGCAGCTCCTGCAGCATATCGCCGCGCAGGCCGCACTGTGTGCCGCGGCGGACGCCCGTATCCGCAAAATACAGGACGGCCGTCACATTGCCGGGGAACATGTTGAGCGTGGCGCGGACCTTGCCGAACAGCGGCGACTGCTCCGACGGCAGGCGCAGATACAGCCGCGAGGCCTGCAGGACCGCCTGCTCCTGCGCAGCGGGGCGCGGCGCGGCGGCCATGGGCGGCGGAGCCTGCTTTGTGAAGGACTCAAGCGGGTCAAAGCGATTGACCACGAGCTGCGGGGCCTTTTCGTCGCGCACGGAGATGCGGCCCTCGGCTACGACGGCGGCGTTTTCCGTCAGCAGGCTGCCGCTGCGCTCGAGCACGTTCGAGAACGTCAGCAGCTCCATCGCAGCCGTGTCGTCCTCCAGTGTGACATAGGCCATCATGGATCCGTTGCGGGTCGTCTTGCGGCGGATCTCCTCGACCATGCCCGCGATGCGGACGTTCTGGCCGTCGTGGAAGAAGCCGTCGTTCTCTTCAAACGACTGCAGGATGCGCAGCACGGGCGTGACGCCCGCCGCGCGCAGCCGCGTGCGGTATTCGTCGAGCGGATGGCCGGAGAGATAGAGGCCGACCGTCTCCTTTTCCATCTGCATGAGCTCCGCCGGGCGCAGCGGGGGGAGCTTCGGCGCGGGGATCTCCGGCATGCCGCCGTCCTCCGGGCCGAAGAGCTGCAGCTGCCCCTCGAGATTGCGGCGGTAGGTGTCCGCCGCGGCGTCGAGCACCATTTCGTAAATGGCCAGCATCTGCCCACGGCCCATGCCGAGGCCGTCCATCGCGCCGCATTTGATAAGGTTCTCCACGGCGCGCTTGTTGAGGTCCGAGCCCTGCATACGGCGGGCAAAGTCCTCCAGCGAGACAAAGCGGCCGTTTTCCGCGCGCTCTGCCATGACCTGCCGGATGAGGCCGCGGCCAATGTTCTTCACGGCCCCGAGGCCGAAGCGGATGCCGTCCGGCTCCACGGTGAACTTATCCTCCGAGGCGTTGATGTCCGGGTGCAGCAGGCGGATGCCCATGTCGCGGCAGTCGGCGATGTATCCGGCTGTCTTCGTGGAGTTGTCCAGCACGGATGTCAGCAGCGCCGCCATATATTCGCGGGGATAGTGGCACTTGAGATAGGCCGTGTCATAGGTGACCTTGGCATAGCACACGGCGTGCGCCTTGTTGAAGGCGTAGTTCGCGAAATCCAGAATTTCCTTGTAAATGGCCTCCGCCGCCGTCTCAGACACGCCGTTTGCGATCGCGCCGGGGATGCCGCGCGCGGCATCACCGTGGACGAAGGTCTGCCGCTCGGCGATGATGACCTTTTCCTTCTTTTTGGAGATGGCGCGGCGCATGTTGTCCGCCTGCCCGAGGCTGTAGCCGCCGAGCTTGCGGAAGATCTCAATGACCTGCTCCTGATAGACGATGCAGCCGTAGGTCACGGCGAGGATCGGCTCGAGCTGCGGGCAGAGATAGGTGATGCGCTCCGGGTGGGATTTGTTCTCAATAAAGCGCGGGATGGAGTCCATGGGGCCCGGGCGGTAGAGGGCGACGATGGCGGTGAGGTCCTCGATGGACTGCGGCTTCATGTTGACACACACGCCCGTGATCCCGGCGGATTCCAGCTGGAAAACGCCCGCCGTCTTGCCCTCACCCAGCATGGCGAACGTTGCGGCGTCGCCGTCCGGCAGCCGCTTGAGATCAAAGTCCGGCTCGCGGCGGCGGATGGCGCGGGCGGCGTCGTCGAGGATCGTTAGATTGCGCAGGCCGAGAAAGTCCATTTTGAGAAGGCCAAGCTCCTCGATGGTCGTCATGGTAAACTGCGTGACGATGGTCTCGTCGTTGCGCGCCAACGGCACATAGTCGCTGACGGGATTTGCCGTGATGACGACGCCTGCGGCGTGCGTCGAGGTGTTGCGGGGCATGCCCTCGAGGCCGCGCGCCGTGTCGACGAGCTTTTTGATGCGCTCGTCGCTCTCGACCATTGTGCGCAGCTGCGGCGAGATGCGCAGCGCCTCGTCGAGCGTCATGTGCGGCGTGGCGGGGATCTGCTTGGCCACGGCATCCGTTTCGGCATACGTCAGGTTCATGACGCGGCCGACGTCGCGGATGGCGGCGCGGGCGGCCATGGTGCCGAACGTCACGATCTGTGCCACATGGTCCTTGCCGTATTTGCCCATGACGTAGTCGATGACCTCGCCGCGGCGGAGCTGGCAGAAGTCCGTATCGAAATCCGGCATGCTCACGCGCTCCGGGTTCAGAAAGCGCTCGAAGATGAGGTGATACTGCATGGGGTCCATCTCGGTGATGTGCATGCAGTAGGCCGCGATGGAGCCGGCACCGGAGCCGCGCCCCGGCCCGACCGGGATGCCCTGCTCCTTGGCCCAGCGGATGAAATCCGCCACAATGAGATAATAGTCGACATAGCCCATCTTCTCCACGACGGACATCTCGTATTCCAGCCGCTCACGGTAGCCCGCAGGGGCATCCGGGTAGCGCTCGCGGAAGCCCTCATCGCACATGCGGCGGAAATACGTCAGAGAATCGCTCCCGTCCGGAGGCGTGAAGGCGGGCAGATGATAGTGGTTGAATTCAAATTCGACCTTGCAGCGGTCGGCAATGCGCTGTGTGTTTTCCAGCGCCTCCGGCAGGGCGGGGAAGAGGGCGCGCATCTCGTCCTCGGACTTCAGGTAGAACTCCTGCGTCTCAAAGCGCATGCGGTTCGGGTCGTCGAGCGTCTTGCCGGTCTGGATGCACAGCAGCACATCCTGCAGCTCACTGTCCTCGCGCGTGAGATAATGCGCGTCGTTCGTCGCCACGAGCGGAAGGCCCGTCTCCTGCGCGATGCGCAGCAGGCCGCGGTTGACCTCACGCTGCTCCGGAATGCCGTGGTCCTGCAGCTCCAGATAGAAATGCTCCGGGCCGAAAATGCCGGAAAGCTCCAGCGCATAGGCCTTGGCTCCGTCATAGTCCCCGGCGCGCAGCCTGCGCGGGATCTCGCCTGCCAGACAGGCCGACAGAGCGATCAGACCCTCGCTGTGCTGCCGCAGCAGGGCGAGGTCTACGCGGGGCTTGCCGTAAAAGCCCTGCAGGAACCCCATGGAGACCAGATAGCTCAGATTGCGGTAGCCCGTTTCGTTTTCGCACAGCAGGACCAGATGGCGCGCGTCATTGTCCACGCCGTGGACGCGGTCTGCCATGGTGCGCGGTGCGACATAGACCTCGCAGCCGATGATGGGCTTGATGCCCTCGGCCTTTGCAGCACGATAAAAGTCGATCACGCCGTACATGACGCCGTGATCGGTGATGGCCAGCGCAGTCTGGCCCAGCTCTTTGGCGCGCGCAGCAAGCCTGCCGATGCGGCATGCGCCGTCGAGCAGACTGAATTCGCTGTGGACGTGAAGATGTACGAATGCCATGAGGCAGCCTTCCTTTCTCGGAAAAGCGCGGCGGTCACGCCGGGCCTTCTTCGGTCGTCTCCGTGCCCTCTGCCGCCAGAGCCAGCAGCTTGCGCATGCGGTGGTTGACGGTGGACTTGCTGGTGGGCGGCTCGTGAAGCTCTGCCAGCTCGGAGAGCGTGGCCTCCGGGTGCTCGCGGCGCAGCAGGGCCGTCTGCAGGAGTTTTTCGGGCAGAGAGTCCAGCCGGCCCTGCGCCTCGAGCGTGCGCAGCGCGGCAAGCTGCTCCTGCGCGGCGTCCACGGCCTTGGTGACGTTTGCGGTGTCGCAGTTCGTCTTGCGGTTGGCGTCGTTGCGCCAGTCCTTTTCGATCTTGGCCTGCATGACGGTCATGGCGCTGACCGGCGCGCCCATCAGGGCCAGCAGCTCCTCGATGGTCTCGCTCTGCTTGAAGTAAAGAATGCTGCTTCCCTTGCGCTCCGTCTGCTTCGGCGTCAGGCCCATCTCCAGCAGCAGCGTGCCCGTCTCGGCGCATACGCGCCGGTGCGAGGTGGAGAATTCCAGATGATAGCGCTTGGCAGGGTCTGTGACGGAGCCGCCCGCCAGAAAGGCTCCGCGCAGGAAGGCGCGGCGGCAGCAGTCATTTTCCAGCAGGGCAAGATTCACATGCAGTGCAAGGCTCGATTCGGCGGAAAAGCCGCAGAGCGTGAAAACATGCGAGATTTTTTCCGGGTCCTCCAGCACGAGCACGCGCTTGCCCTGCGCCTCCGGCTCCGGCAGCGCGTCAAAGCGCAGGCCGAATCCGCGCTGCAGCAGGCGCGGCAGCCGCGCGGCGAATTCCGGATTCTCCGTGACGATGCGGATGCACGAGGCACTGAAATGATTGGCGTACAGGAGTGCGCCGAGCATCTCGGCCAGCGCGCAGCATTTTGCGCCCGGCGCCGTGCGGCAGAGCTCCCGTTTCACGTTGGCGGAAAAGGAGATCATGCGTTTCCCTCCCGGCTCAGATCGCGGTGGAAGACCGTGACGGTATGGCCATGCTCCCGCAGCCCGGCGGCCAGAAATTCTGCGCCTACTACGGAGCGGTGACGGCCGCCCTTGCAGCCAACACCGACGGTCATGTCGTTGCCCCAGCCGCGCTCGGCATACAGGTCCGCCTGCAGGAGCAGCATGGACAGCGCGTAGTTCAGTACGGTGCGGCTCTGCTCATTGTGCAGGATAAAATCACGCACAGGGGCGTCCTGACTGCATAGTTCACGCAGCTCCGGCTCCCAATAGGGATTTTTCAGGCAGCGCAGATCGAATACCTCGTCAGCCTCCGGCGCGCCGTAGCGAAAGCCGAAGGAAAATATCGTAAAGCTCATGTGTTCCTCAGTCCCAAAGGCGAATTTCCGGCTCGAGCCGGATGCCGCTGTGCTCCAGAACGCGCTGCTGCACCTGACGGAGCAGCTCCAGCACGTCTGCGGCGGTCGCGCCGCCGCGGTTGACAACAAAGCCCGCGTGTTTTTCCGAGACCTGCGCGCCGCCGACCGTCAGGCCCTTCAGCCCGGCAGACTCGATGAGCGCGGCGGCATAGCCGCCCTGCGGGCGCTTGAAGGCGCTCCCGGCCGAAGGCAGGTCCAGCGGCTGTGAGACGGTGCGGCGCGTCATCAGCTCGCGCATCGTCTCGCGGATGATGCCGGGGTCGCCCGGCTGCAGGGCAAAGCACGCCCGGACGATCACGCCGTCCGTATGCTGGAAGACGCTCGTGCGGTAGCCGAAGCCCTGCGAGACGCCCTCCCGCCGGACGAGCGTTCCGTCCGACAGCATCTCCTGCGACCAGCGGCACACGGCGCGGATCTCGCCGCCGTAGGCTCCGGCGTTCATATAGACGCCGCCGCCGACGGTGCCGGGGATGCCGTGGGCAAATTCCAGACCGGTCAGGCCGTTGTCGCGGGCAAAGCAGGCAAGCCGCGCCATCGTGACGCCGGACATGGCCTCGATATGCGCTGCATCCGGCATGGAAAGGCCGGTCAGCGCGCCGCTCGTCACGATGACAAGCCCGCGCACGCCGCCGTCCGGCGCCAGAATATTCGTGCCTGCGCCGAGCAGACGCACGCGGATACCCTCCTGTGCGCTCAGGCGCAGCAGGGCCTGCAGCTCTGCGAGCGACGACGGGAAGGCCATCACCTCGGCGGGGCCGCCGATGCGGAACGACGTGTGCGCCGCAAGCGGCTCCTCACGCAGCAGGCGGAGCCTGGGCAGCGCGAGGGAAAGACGGTCAAACAGATCCATGAGATATCCTCCAGAATATCAAAAAACAACAGGGCCATCCTCCAGCGGAATTTCTGCCGGGACGCGAACAGAAATCATTTCATTATAGTATACCACAGTCTGCCGTCCGCAGCAAGCCCCAGAACGCGGCGCATAAAAAATGGACCGCCGCAGATTCTGCAGCAGCCCATGGTATAAACGAATCAGAAGCTCTGCCCGGCCGTCTCGTCGAAATGGCGGTTGATCTGCTCCGTGAACTCCGCCGCGGCGTTGTAGCCCATCTTTTTCTGGCGGTTGTTCATGGCGGCGACCTCCAGAATGATGGCGAGGTTGCGGCCGGGGCGGACGGGGATCGTAATGGCCGGGACCTTCACGCCCAGCAGGTCCATATACTGCTCCTCAAGGCCGAGACGGTCGAAGATCTGCTCATTGCCGACCGGAACGATGTTCACGACGAGGTCCACGGTGGATTCGTCCTTGATGGCAGCCATGCCGAACAGCTTTGCCACGTTGATGACGCCGATACCGCGGATCTCGATATAGTTGCGGATCAGCTCCGGCGATGTGCCGCGCAGCGTGTTCCCGGCGACCTTGCGAATTTCCACGGCGTCGTCTGCGATCAGGCGGTGGCCACGCTTGAGCAGCTCGGCTGCGGCCTCGCTTTTGCCGATGCCGCTTTCGCCCATGAGCAGCAGGCCCTCGCCGTAGACCTCAACGAACACGCCGTGGCGCGTGATGCGCGGGGCCAGCGCGTTCTTGAGGTAGGTGATGAGACTGGAGACGACATAGGACGTGGACTCGAGGCAGCGCAGGATGGTGATATTGTGCTTTTCCGCCATCTGCATGCACTCGGGCATCGGCTCGATGTTGCGCGCGAAGACGAGGGCGGGGATGTGATAGGAGAAGAGCTGGTCGAAGGTCTCGGCGCGGCGCTCCGGGGTGAGCGAGTGAAGATAGGTCGCCTCGGCATTGCCGATGACCTGCAGGCGCAGCGGCTCAAAATGCGTAAAAAAGCCTGCCAGGGGCAGACCGGGACGCATGACTTCTTCCACCATGAGATCGATGCGATCGTAATCGCTGGATTCACGGGCGACGATGAGGTTAAATTCCTCCACGACCTGCTTCAGCCGAACGCTGTAGGAATTCATGGGCATGACTGCGATCCTCCTGCACCGGGCGTACAGGCCCGAAGATAATAATGTTATTATAACGGCTTCCGGTAGGTTTGGCAACCGTGTTTGAGCTTTTTTTCGAGCAAATTCGGGAAAATCGCCAAAAGGAAAATTTTTTTGCATTTTTTCGATTTTCCCCTTGCATTCTTGCGATTTCTTTGCTATTATGTATAGGCGTCTTTTAGCGCGATCTAGAGCGTGATTTTGCGATGATTGGAGGTGCAGCAATTGGCAAAGTGCGATTTTTGCGGCAAGGGTGTCACGTTTGGCATCAAGGTTTCTCACTCCCACAGACGTTCCAACCGTGCGTGGAAGCCGAACGTGAAGCGCGTCAAGGCTATCGTTGACGGCGCTCCCCGCCATGTTTACGTCTGTACGAGATGCCTCCGCTCCAACAAGGTTGAGCGCGCCATCTGATCTCAGCGTTATGGTACAAAAAAGACAAGCCTGCAGGCTTGTCTTTTTTTCATGCCCGCAGACCGGCACAAATCGGTCATGACCGCAGGCGATTTGCGGTATAATTCGAGCAGAGAAATGGTTGAGCAGGAGTGAAAAACGGCGCCGGAAAACAGATTGGGGATCACGGACTCCGTTAAATTTGGGAACCGCTTCCGGGCAGGAGGCGGTTCCCATGCTCTTATCGTCTGCTGCGCGCATTTGCGGCATTTGTGGTGCCTTCAGAAGCCTCCGTCATGCCGCTTTCGGACTCTGCACGGCTGTCTTCTGTTGCGGCGGACGGCTCCGTCATGATTTCCGAGGCTGCCGTCGGGATGAGGGCGGATGGCTCCGTGCCGTCCACGCGGCCGTCTGTCGTGTTCGGGACATTGCTGCGGCAGCCCGTGAGCAGCGCGGCGCATAGGGCGAGCGTCAGAAAGAGCAGAGCTTTGGTTCGTTTCATCGATCAAGATCCTCCTGATGTTATGATTGTCCCGCTTAGTTTGCCCGGCTTTGCGCGGCCTACGCAGGGAAATTTGTCGAAAACGTAAAATTGGGATTGATTCTTTTTGCATTGCCTTGTATAATGGGATGGTACGCCAAACTTTTTGCTTTGGCCCGTCTGCAGAGGCGGAGAAATGAAACAACATATCACCAACCGAAGGGGAAGCTGACATGAAGAAACTTTTCGTCAAGAAGGATGTTCCGTGCATGGCATGTCTGGAGTGCGTCCGCGCCTGCTCGACCGCATTTTATAAAGAGTTCCATCAGGACAAGGCCTGCCTGAAGATCGTTGAGCGCAACGGCAAGGTCCGCCCGATGACCTGCGTCCAGTGCGGTAAGTGTGCTGCGGCCTGTGAGCACGGTGCGATCACCCAGAATCCGAAGACCGGCGTGTACATGGTCAATAAGAAGCTCTGCGTTGGCTGCGGCAAGTGCGTGGAGGCCTGTCCGTTCGGCGTGATGCTGCAGGTTGCCGGTGCGCCTGCCGCCTCGAAGTGCATCGCCTGCGGTATCTGTGTCAAGGCCTGCCCGATGGAGGTCCTCGAGATCCGCGAGAGCTGATTTCAGCACGCGGAGTCCGGACGAAGAACGATATCGATCAAATCGTCGCAAAACCTGCCCCCCGAAGCTTTCGGCCGGGCAGGTTTTTCGATAGGCTCAAGTGCCTGAATAAGAAAAGAAAGGGTGGTTTTTATGAAAATGAGTCGTGTATGGAGGGTTCACGCTTCCTAACCCTCCGAATCGGATTTTGGAGGAAACAACATGGAAAATCGGATCACCATCATCACCATCCGCGAAGGGATCGCGGAAAACGAAGCGGCGCTCCTTTGGGAGCAGCTTCTGAAGCTCATCAACGGGTTCAAAAGGGACATCGGCGAAGAACCGCTCACAGAGGAAGGACAGCAGCGGCTTCGGCAGGCAATGAAGGACGGGAGGATCACGTTCTTTCTTGCGTTGTGCGGCGATCATGCCGTGGGTATGTGCAGTACTGCAAAATGCTTTTCCACCTTTGCGTGTACCGACACCGGCGTATTCGAGGATTTCTACATGGAACCGGAATTCCGCCGGAAGGGCATTGCCCATATGCTGGCGCAGGCGGCGCAGAAATGGAGCAGAGAAAACGGCCTTGCCAGCATGACCGTCACCTGCGCACCCTGTGACGAGGGAATGTATCAGGCACTTGGCTTTGAGCTTCGGCTGGGTACGACCTTCGCACATATGGGATAACGGCTTCCGGATTGATCCGGCGCAGCAGTTTTTCGTGCTTTCGCCCGGAAATATGGTTGAGAATCCGGGACTGATATGATATGATAACCAAAGAACACCGAAATATTGATATGGAGGTTATGAATCACTATGGCAGAAACCAAAAAGATCCCGGAACGTGCCGAGCTTGCACAGCAGGACAAATGGGCGATCGAAGATATTTACGCAACCGATGAGCTTTGGGAAGCCGACCTCGAAAAGGCGAGGGGCTATATTCCCAAGATCGCTGCGTTCGCGGGCCATCTGGGCGAATCCGCACAGATGCTGCTTGCCTATGCGCAGATGGAGGAGGAGATCGAGGTCCTTGCGAGCGACCTCGCGAACTACGCCATGCGCCGCGCGGATGAGGATGTGCGCGTTGCCAAGTATCAGGCGATGACCGGCCGCCTCATGAGCAGCTTTGTCGAGCTGAACGCAGCGGGCAGCTTTGCCACGCCGGAGCTCATGGCCATCCCGGACGAGACGTTTGAGGGCTTCTTCACCGCCTGCCCAGAGCTGGAGCGCTATCGCCGCTATCTTCTCGATATCCGCCGCCGCCGTGCCCATGTGCTCAGCCCGGCCGAGGAGAAGCTGCTGGCCGCCGCAGGCGAGATGGCTCAGGCTCCGGACAACATCTATGGCCTGCTGACCGACGCCGATATGAAGTTCCCGGACTGCACGGATGGCGAGGGCAACAAGCATCCGCTGTCCCACGGCACCTACATCTCCTACATGGAGTCCGGCGACCGCGCGCTGCGCAAGAGCGCCTTTGAGAATCTCTATCACACCTACGGCAGCTTCGGCAACACCATCGCCGCCGTGCTGGCCTCTCAGGTCAAACAGCTGCAGTTCTTCGCGCAGGCCCGCAAGTACGGCTCTGCCATGGAGGCTTCTCTCGATGTCACAAACGTTCCGACGAGCGTCTACACGAACCTCATCGAGGCCGTTCACAACAATCTGGACAAGATGTACCGCTATGTTGACCTGCGCAAAAAGCTCCTCGGCGTGGACGAGCTGCATATGTACGACCTGTACTGCCCGCTCATTGAGGGCGTGAGCGGCCGCACACCCATCGAAGAGGCCAAGAAGACCGTTTACGACGCGCTGGCTCCGCTCGGCGAGGACTACCGCAAGGTGCTGCAGCAGGGCTTCGACAACCGCTGGATCGACGTCTATGAAAACGCGGGCAAGCGCTCCGGCGCATATTCCGCAGGCGCGCGCGTCCATCCGTATGTTCTGCTGAACTACACCGGCACGCTCGACAGCCAGTTCACGCTGGCGCATGAGATGGGCCATGCCATGCATTCCTATCTCTCCAACCACAACCAGAACCCGCTCGACGCCGATTATGTGATCTTCGTGGCGGAGGTCGCCTCCACCTGCAACGAGGCCCTGCTCATGGAATACCTCCTCGGCAAGACGACGGACAAGAAGGAGCGCGCCTACCTCATCAACCACTTCCTCGAGCAGTTCCGCACGACGCTGTACCGCCAGACCATGTTCGCCGAATTCGAGCTGAATGTCGGCCGCATGGCGCAGGAGGGCACGAGCCTCACGCCCGAGGTGCTCAATGCCGAGTATCGCCGCCTGAATCGTCTGTACTTCGGCGAGAACATCGTGCTCGACCACGAGATCGACACCGAGTGGATGCGCATCCCGCATTTCTACTACAACTACTACGTCTTCCAGTATGCCACCGGCTATGCTGCAGCCATCGCGCTGTCCCGCCGCATCCTGCGTGAGGGCACGCCTGCTGTGAAGGACTACATCGGCTTCCTGTCCGGCGGCTGCAGCAAGAGCCCGATCGACCTGCTGAAGGGCGCAGGCGTGGACATGAGCACCACGAAGCCGGTTGAAGAGGCCCTGAGCCTGTTCGGCGAGCTCATCGGTGAGATGGAAGAGCTGATGAAAGACTGATGGAGATCTTTCTTCCTACGCTTCACACGTTTGAGAACAACAATATCTTTACCGGCAGCTGCGGCCAGCTCCGCTTCCGCATCGCCCCGACGGTCGTGATGGCCACGCCGAAGGAGGTCGATCTGGCTGCCAGCTCCATCCACGCCGAGCTGTGGCACGGCGAGCTGTGCTATGAGCTCAGCGAAATGGAACAGGAGCGGACCTTCCCCATGTCGGACGAGGGCCGCGCCGCCATGCAGCAGTGGCTGGAGGAGAATATCGAGCCAATCGAGCCAAAGACTGCGGAATAAAGGCAGCACCGCATGATTCAGCGAGAGCATTCGGCGAGAGATTTTTTGTCGAGACAAGGTTTGAAAAGTGCAGGAATACTTTGTGTACCCGCAAGGGGCATGCCGCATCCGTAAGGCGGCAAAGCCGCCAACGGCTGCGCAATATTTCAAACTTTTCGGACCGATGGATCGGCGAAAAATGTCCGGCGAAGTCTGAAGGCGAATTATGCGGTGTTGCCTAAAAAAACTCGGGGCTGCTGCACTGCGCAGCGGCCCCATTTTTCCGGAGAGGATCCTATGAAAACTGCAATTGTGACCGGAGGGACTTCCGGCTTGGGCCTTGCCGCGGCGCAGACGCTGGCGGAAAAGGGCCTTCGGGTGTATGCCCTGTCGCGGCACGGCGCGCCGGTGCCCGGCGTGACGTCGCTGGCCTGCGATATCACGGACGCGGACGCTGTGGAGCGGACGGTCGCCGCCATCGAGGCGGAGGCCGGGCGGATCGACCTTGTGGTGAACAACGCGGGCTTCGGTATCTCGGGCGCAGTGGAGTGCACCACGCCCGAGGAGGCACGCCGTCTGTTCGACGTCGATTTCTTCGGCGTCGTCAATGTGAACCATGCCGTTCTGCCGCGCATGCGCCGCGCGGGCGGCGGGCGGATCGTCCATGTCAGCAGCGTCGCCGCGCCCGTCGCCATCCCGTTTCAGGCGTATTATTCTGCGGCAAAGGCGGCGATCAATGCCTACAGCAATGCGCTGCGCTGCGAGGTCGCGCCGTTCGGCATCGATGTCTGCGCCGTGATGCCCGGCGATCTGAAGACCGGCTTCACGGCGGCGCGCGAGAAAAACGTCCGGGGCGACACTGAGTACGGCGGGCGTATCAGCCGTTCCGTCTCCCGTATGGAGCATGACGAGCAGACCGGCATGCCGCCGGAGAAGGCCGCGGCCTTCCTTTGCCGCGTGGCGCTCCGCCGCCGGACGAAGCCGCTGTATGCCATTGGGCCGCAGTACAGCGCGGCGGTCCTGCTGAGCAGGCTCCTGCCGTGCAGGCTCGTCTCGTGGATCGTATCCCGGCTCTATGCCGCGTAAGGAGGGGATGACCATGCCGGTTGCAGCGTATTATCTGCATGATCCTGCCGCGCCGAGGCCGAACAGCCCGACGCGCATGGGAACGAACGTCCTGCTCGAATGCCGCGGGCGGCTCCTGCTGGAGCAGCGCTGGGACTGCGGCGCATGGGGCCTGCCCGGCGGGCGGCTGCGCCGCGGGGAGAGCGAGGCGCGCGGCATTGCGCGGGAGCTGTTCGAGGAGACGGGCCTGCGCCTGCCGGAGGCGGCCTTTACGCGGGTGCGCGTCGTGGACGATGCCGACCGCATCGCCAGCTATCAGGACGGGACGGTCTGGCGCATGGTCATCGTCCTGTTCCGTGCGCAGCTTCCGCAGGAGCCGGAGCTGCACTGCAGCCGGGAGTCCTGCACCCTGCGCTTTTTTACGCCGGAGGAGCTGCGCACGGCGGACCTTGTGCCGACGCACCGTGACCTGATCGAAGCCTGGCGGCCTGCGCCGCTCGAGGTCGCCGCAGCCATGCTGACGCGCGGGCAGACCGTCCTGCTCTGTCGCCGCCCGGCCGGAAAGGCACGCGCCCTGCAGTGGGAATTCCCCGGCGGCAAGCTCGAGCCCGGCGAGACGGGTGAGCAGGCGCTGGCGCGCGAATGCCGCGAGGAGCTCGGCGCAGAGGTCCGCGTCGGCCCGCGCGTGGACGAGCTGGTGTTCGACTATCCGGATCTCTCGGTCCATCTGACGCTCTATCAGGCCGAGCCGCTCACAGAGCCGCGCGCACTGGAGCACAGCGCGCTCGACTGGGTAGGACCTGCCGGGCTGGAGCGCTATGACCTCTGCCCGGCGGACCGGCGCTTCGTCCCGGCCGTGCAGCAGTGGTTCCGGGAACGGGAATAAAAATTTGCCTCCGTGCGGTCAAATCGCGCGGAGGCTTGCTGGTTTTGTACGGGTAAATGCTGTAGGGGAGCGGACAGCCGGTCCCGCCGCTGCAGGCAAATCACAAGTCAGAAAGCCTCCTGCATCCCCATCCGTGCAAACAGCGCCGCGCCGCAGGCGGCCTCCTCCGGGACGGCGGCCAGTGTGAGCGGCAGGCCAAAGCTCCTCGCAACGGCGCGCTGCAGGGCGGGATTGCGCCGCAGGCCGTTGCCGGAGCCAAGCAGCCGCCCGGCGGGCAAGCATCCGGCATCAAGCGCAGCGCGGTAGTAGGCGGCAAGCTCATCCGCCATGCCGCGCAGCAGAGCGTGCAGCAGGGGAACGGGGGCAAAATTCTCCTCATCCAGTCCGCTGAGCACGGCGCGCTCCGCCGGGTCCTGCCGCGTTCCGGCAAACGTCGTGCGGAACTGCGGCACATCGTCCGGCATGGGAGCCTCCAGCGCGCGGAGCATGGCGGGGTAGGCGGACGGGCAGGGCGTTCCCGTGACCAGCTCGGCTGTCTGGCGGAAAAAACGCTCCAGCAGGGCGAAGCTCCGCCCGCCGCAAAGCGGCGCGCCCGTCAGCAGCCAGCCGCCGGGAAAGGGGCGCGTTTCCAGCCCCGGCACGGTGCGGTGTTCCTTCGTGAAGAACGAAAACTGGCTGCCCGTGCCGATGTTCACGAGCGGCGCGTCGAGCCGTCCCTGCCCCGCGCCGAGGAAGCTGGCCTGATTGTCGCCGAGCGCGGCAAAGATGTGCAGCCGTCCGCCGCCCAGTTCTGCCTTCTCCGAGACTTCCGGCAGGAGCTGTTCCGGCAGTCCCGCCCGGCGGACGGCCTTGCGGTCAAAGTCCGTTCCGTCGAACAGACCGAGGCTGGCGGCCATGGAGGGCGTGAGGCGCGGGGCCGTTCGGCCGGACAGCCGCATGGCGAGATAGTCCGCGATCGTGCAGACGGCAGCGGCCCCGTCCGGGATGGTTCCGGCTGCCTGATGGCAAGCGAGTGTGACGAGGCCGTAGCCGGAGGCGAGGGGATAGCCGGTCCGCGCAGTCAGGCGGGCCGCCGTGCTTTTCCCGTCCGGCCCCGGCTGCGCGCCCGTCTCGTCCTGCCAGGTGTAAAGCGGCGAGAGCAGCTGCCCCGCCGCGTCCACATAGACGATGCCGTGCATCTGGCCGGTCAGGCCGACGCAGCCGATGTCCGGAAATTCCTGCAGCAGCCCGTCCAGCAGGGACAGGGCTGCGTGCTCGATGCCGCGGGCATCCTGCTTGCGCTCCCACGGCTGCCCGGCGACG
>ENA-UOOA01002737-UOOA01002737.1-human-gut-metagenome-genome-assembly--contig:-P61old-NODE-2737-length-23881-cov-6.696256_pt1 | contig 23881 bp, 20 predicted proteins | sample MGYA00242467_ERZ724014 | MGnify/ENA metagenome assembly ERZ724014 | reverse complement strand
AACTGCTTTCCTGCCGCTACAACATGGACACCAACCGGGTGGAAGCCCGGTTCGAAGATGAAACTACTCTTGCCATCGACTGCATCGCCATCGAAGACGAGTACGGCAGCACTCCGGCACAGCGGGCAGAACCTGGACTGGCTGCTCTACAACAAGCCCTTGGAATACGCCCAACTTGTGCTGGGTGGAGAGATAGAACACTACCTGTCGTTAGGATGCGACCACGGCAGACTGGAAGAGTAACATATAGCTATAGAAAACGGCCGCCCACTGCATCACTCGGTGCAATCGGCGGCCGTTTTTCATTTACAGATTCTCGCTGAAGAACTTCTCCATGGCGGCGGTGCTTGCTTCTTCATCGCCGCCCTCGACCGTCACGGTAACGGTATCTCCCTGCTTGATGCCCAGTCCCATGACCGCCATCAGCCTGGTGGCCGCAGCAGACCTGCCTGCTGCGGTTTCCAGCGTGATGGTGCTGTCCAGCGCCTTGGCCGCTTTTACCAGCAGACCAGCCGGGCGTGCGTGGACACCGTTTGCCTCCTGAATCGTATACGCAAACTTCTTCATTTTCCTTCGGTTCTCCTTCAGGCCAAATCTTCGCCGTTGGTCGCAATGACCTTCTTATACCAATAGAAGCTGTCCTTGCGGCGGCGGCTCATGTCGCCGGTGCCGTCGTTGTTCTTGTCCACATAGATAAGGCCATACCGCTTTTTCATCTCGCCGGTGGAGGCGCTGACCAGGTCGGTGCAGCCCCACACCGTGTAGCCCATCAGCTCCACACCGTCCTCCATGGCCTGCTCCATGGCCTGGATGTGTGCCCGCATATAGTCGATGCGGTAGGGGGCGTGGATGGTCCCGTCGGCTTCCAGCTTGTCTTCCGCACCCAGGCCGTTCTCCACGATGAACAGCGGCTTCTGGTAGCGGTCGTACAGATCATTCAGATACCAGTGCAGACCGTCCGGGTCGATGGTCCAGCCCCACTGACTGGTCTTCAGGTAGGGGTTGCCGGGGCCACGCATCATGTTGCCGGCGGCAATGGGCACGTTGGGGTCGTTGGTGGCGGTTGTGCTGGAATAGTAGCTGAAGGACACAAAGTCCACGGTGCCGTTTTTCAGCGTTTCCGCATCCTCCGGGCTGACCTCCACGGTCACCCCCTCGTCTGCCCACTGCTTTTTCGCAAAGGCCGGGTATGCGCCGCGCACCTGCACATCGCTGCAGTAGTAGTTGGCCTTGCGCATCACCTGCTGGGCTTTGAGGGCATCCTCCGGCTTGCAGGTATAAGGGTAGGCCACACGGCCCAGCAGCATACAGCCCACCTGATTTTCCGGGTCGATGCGGTGGGCCAGCTGCACAGCCTGGGCGCTGGCCACCAGCTGGTTGTGCAGAGCAGTGTAACGCCGCTGGGGGATGTCCCAGCCTTCGTCCACCTTGACGGCGGTGCCCACGGCCACCACCTTGCCTTCCGGCAGGATGCCGCCGCCGTTGATGTTGCCGTAGGCGCCCATCAGCAGGAGGTTGATCTCGTTGAAGGTAAGCCAGTATCTGACCTCGCCCTTGTACTCCTTGAACACCGTTTCGCAGTAGTGCAGGAACAGCGGGATGACCGCACGGCTGGTCCAGCCGGTATACTTTTTCGCCAGAAGATAGGGCATTTCGTAGTGGCTCAGCGTGACCAGCGGCTCGATGCCGTACTTCTTGCACTCGGCAAACACAGCGTGATAGAAGCGGATGCCATCTGCCTCCGGTTCGGTCTCCTCCCCGGTGGGGAACAACCTTGCCCAGTTGATGCTCATACGGAACACCTTGAAGCCCATCTCACCATAGAGGGCAATGTCCTCCTTGTAGCGGTGGTAGAAGTCCACCGCTTCGTGGCTGGGATAGTGGTAGCCGGGCAGGATGCCGTCCGTCAGATAGCGGGGAGAGGTGCGGCTGCCGCCGCTCATCACGTCCGGTACCGACAGGGCGCGGCTGCCGTCGCTGATGCCGCCCTCATACTGATGGGCAGAGGTTGCGCCGCCCCAGAGGAAATTTTTCGGAAATGCGTTCTTCATGGTTCAGCCTCCTGTCTCAGGCGCTCTTCTTCTCAAAGAAACGGCTCAGGATCACGGTCATGACAGCTGCCACCACGATGGTGATGCACAGTGCAATGATGATGTTGTAGAAATACTGCATGGTGCCGTCACCAATGTACATGACCACGGCAGGCAGACCGGAGGAACCCGTTGCATAGCGGTGGGTGTGGGTCAAGCCCGCGTACAGACCGCCGCAGGCAGAACCGATCATACCGGCGATCGGGGGGGTACTTCTTGGGAACGTTGATGCCGTACAGGGCCGGCTCGGTGGTGCCCATCAGACCGGTGATGCCGCCGGAGATGCCGATCTGCTTGGTGGCCGTGTCCTTGCTCAGGAAACCAGCGACCAGTGCTGCGGTACCCTGTGCAATATTGGCACACAGCACGCCGGGTCCGAAGATGCCGTCATAGCCCATCTGGGACATCTGCATGGTGCCCAGCGGTGCCAGGCCGTGATGCAGACCGAAGATGACCAGCGGAGAGTAGAACGCGCCCATGACCATGCACTCCAGCCAGCCGACATTCTCGCTCAGGAAGGTGAACAGCATGGTGAAGATCTTGCCGACGTAATCGCCCAGAGGTCCGAGGACGGAGAAGGCCAGAATGCCCATGACGATGAACTCGATCATCGGCACAAACACCAGACGGATGGGCTTGGGCATGATTTTATTCAGCCACTTTTCCAGCGGAGCCTGCACCAGCATGACCAGCACAATGGGAATGGTGGAGTTGGTGTAGCGGACGAGGTAGAACGGAATACCGAGGAAAGACACCGGTTCACCGGCTGCCACAAGACCCGTCCAGGTTGCGTGGCACATGATGCCGGCCACGACCATGCCCAGCACCGGGTTGCTGCCCAGCTTCTTGGCGGTGGTGTAAGCCAGCAGGATGGGCATGAAGGCGAAGGTGGCATCCCCGAACAGGTTCAGCAGCACATACACCTGACTGCTCTTGTCGATCCAGCTGAAGGCCACCAGCAAGGCCAGCAGCGCCTTGACCATACCGGCACCGGCCAGTGCAGGCACGATGGGAGAGAAGATGCTGGAAATAAAATCGGTGACGATGTCAAACACTTTCTTTTTGCCTGCGGGCTTGTCGGCCTTGGCAGCGGCATCTGTGCTGTCGGTCTGGGGCAGCAGCTTGACCACTTCCTCGTAGCACTCGGCCACATCCAGACCGATGACCACCTGAAACATCCCGCCCTTGGCAAAGCACTTGGGGTGGCCGGGCAGCTGTTCAATGGCCGCGCTGTCGGCCTTGGCTTCATCGCGGAGCTTGAACCGCAGACGGGTCTGGCAATGGTGCAGGGAGTCCACATTTTCTGCGCCGCCCACAAGACGAACGACGTCCTGTGCGATGGCTTCATACTTTTTGCTCATGATGATTTCTCCTTTTTTGCGAATCCTTCATCGAAGCGTGGAACTTGACCTCATGTGCACCTGTGCTCAAATCCACTTCTCTTTGCAAGAAAATTGTAGCAAATTCCACCAGCAAAAAGCAATAGATTCCGTGCCGCGTTGTACCGCGCCGTTCCGGGCCGGAACCGTTTTCGAGCGGCACAGCGCGGCACAACTGGAATACAACAAAAAACCTCTCAGGCGCTGACGCGCCAGCTCTCCCGAAGGGAGAGCTTTTACCTGCATAAAACTTCCGATGAAAAAAGCGCCCCCTTTCGGGACCGACTTTCCCCGGCCGGGGGAAGATGGCGGAGCCAAAAGGAGGAGCTGCTGGCATCGCGCAGCGATGACTGAGAGGGCATAGCCAATCGGCCATGCCCTCTGTACACAATTTCAGGTTTGTGGTTTTTCCTGAATGTCGCTGTTTTCGGAAAAACGCTGGAACTCCAGGATCCGGGAAGCCTTGGTCTTGAAGTCCAGATTTTTTCGTAGTCCTTGGAGAAATAGCAGGCGTACAGCATATTCAGAATAAAGTTGATGGATTCTTCAGTGGCGAAGTTGCTGATCTTGGTATACAGCCGTTCCCGGCTGGACATGGAAAGCACACAGGTGGCGTGCTGCCGCAGCAGATTGTCCCCCATGCCGGTGATGGCAATGATGGGCACCCCGGCCTCTTCCAGGATCGGGATGACCTTCAGCGGCAGGCGGCGTTCGCTGTTGCCGGAATAGGAAATGAGGATGGCACAGTCCTCTTTGTGCAGCGAGTGCGCCAGCAGCCCCAGGTCACTTTCCGTAATCAGCACATTCTTGCCGATGGTCGCCATTTTGCGGCGGAACAGCTCCCCCACATACAGGTTGGGGCCTGGCTCATCAGGGCGATCTGCCGGGAATGATAGAGGATGTCCACGGCCTTATCCAGCTCCTTCAGATCCAGCTGGTCGGTGGTATCCAGAATGCTTTCCACCGCCAGACTGCTCAGCTGCACCATGATCTTTTCGGTGTCATCGCCGGGCTTGAACGGAAAGTTCGGGTCAATGTCGGTGTAGTGGCTTTCCTCGTAATAGCTGTCGCTCAGGAACTGCTCCATGAACTCCTTCCAGCCGGAGAAGCCCAGTGCCTTTGCAAACCGCACCAGCGAGGACTTGGAGGAAAACGTTTCCTCCGCGATCTGCTGCATATTGTATTCCCGCACCCGGCTTTTCTTGGCAAGCAGAAATTCGCCAATGGTACGCCGGGCATCGGTATGTTTATAGGCAAGGTCTTCGATTTGCTGGAACAGCAGCATGGAACATCCACCTCTTTGCTTGTATTTTCACGGCAGGCCGTTTTCTTTTATCTTACCAGAATCGGTCCCGGAAACGCAAGCGGGTTCAGATCACCTTCAGCGTTTTCCATTTACTCTGTTTGAACCGGAACCAGAAGATGATGCCGCGCATGGACCAGTCCAGGCACATGGCAAAGGCAATGCCGATGACCCCCATCTTCAGCACCACGGCAAACAGCATGGAGAACACGAGCCGCACACCGATGGTGGTGAACAGCGAGATGCCGGTGGTAAAGCCCACATCGCCGCAGGCGCGCAGGCCCTTGCCCAGAGGATCCGCAAAGGGGAAGGCCACCGTGTTGAAGACATTGTGGATGAGCACCAGCCAGAGCACCAACTGTTTGGTCTGGGGTTCCAGAGTATAGAAGTGCAGCACCACCGGGGTCAGTGCAAAGATGAACAAGTTCCATGCCGCCGCAAACACCAGCGTGATCTTCATCAGCTTGTGGAAATAGTATTCCGCCGCTTCGGTGTCTCCTGCGCCCATGCACTGGCCGATCACTGTGATAAACACCGGCCCCATGGCCACACACACCAGCGCCGCCATGCTCCAGAAGCTCTGTGCCACGCCGTTGGCCGCGATCTGATAAGTGCCGAACATGGAAATGACACTGCTCAGTGCCACCTTGATCAGCTGGAAGACGCCGCTTTCAAAGCCGTTGGGCACCGCAATGCGCAGAATTTTTGCCTGCAACTTCCCTTCCAGCCGGAGCAGCCCCTGCCAGCAGTAGGAAACCGGGTTCTTTTTCGAAAAGCACAGCACCGTGATGGCCGCTGCCGAAAAGGTGCGGGCGATCAGAGAAGGCCATGCCACACCGGCCACGCCTGCTTTCAGTACGAACACGCCGATGCAGTTGCCCACCACGTTGATGCAGTTGGAGGCAATGGAGATGTACATGGTGGTGCTGGTTTTGCCAAAACTGCGGTAGAGGGCCGCACCGGCATTGTACACGGCCAGCGCCGGGTAGGAGTAGGCCGAGATTTTCAGGTAGGTGATGCAGGCGGCCATGACCTCCGGCTCCACCTTGCCGAACAGCAGGCGCAGCAGCGGCTCACAGTTCAGCAAAATCAGCACGGCAGCGGCCACCGAAAACAGTGCCGCCGCCAGCGCCAGCTGACAGGCCGAACGGCTGGCCAGCTCTTTTTCTTCCCGGCCGATGTACTGGCTGATGACCACCGCACCGCCAGCGGCCAGCGCTGTGAACAGGTTGAGGAAGATGGTGTTGAAGCTGTTCACCAGCGACACGCCGGACACCGCCGCTTCGCCCACAAAGCCGATGACGAACACGTCTGCCATGCCTACCAGCGCCACCAGAAGCTGTTCCAGAAACAGCGGCACGATCAGCTTTTTCAGGTCCTGATTGGAAAACTGTTTACTCATGCTTCCGCGTCGTAGACCTCTTTGGCCAGGTTGAAGGTCGCCCAGGCGTTCGGCCAGCCGGCATAGAACGCGGCATGGGTGATAATCTCGGCCATTTCCTCAGCGGTCACGCCGTGCTTTTTGGCGTTGGTCAGATGGACCTTCATGGAGCTGTCAAAGATGCCCTTGGTCATCAGCACCACCACCGTGACGATGCTCCGGTCCCGCAGAGAGAGTTTGTCTTCCCGGCTCCACACCTCGCCGAACAGCACATCATCGTTCAGCTCTGCAAATTTGGGCGCAAAATCGCCCAGACGCTTGCGGCCTGCGGTCTGCTTTTCCATGGTGCGTTCCTCCTTACAGGGCGTTGTACTGCTCGTCGGTCACCGGCTCCAGCCACTCGTTGGAGCACTCCTCGCCGGGGATCTCCATGGCCAGGTGGCTGAACCAGCTGTCGGCCTTGGCACCGTGCCAGTGCTTCACATTGGCCGGGATCTCCACCACGGAGCCGGGCACCAGGCTGACGGCGGGCTTGCCCTCTTCCTGATACCAGCCCTCGCCTGCAATGCAGAGCAGCAGCTGACCGCCGCCCTTGGCCGCATGATGAACGTGCCAGTTGTTGCGGCAGCCGGGTGCAAAGGTCACGTTGGACAGATGGACCCCGCAGCCTGCGCTGGTGACCGGGTTGAGGAAGGAATCCCCGATAAAGTATTTTGCATAGGCGACATTCGGCTCCCCCTTGCCAAACACGTTGACCTGCTCAAACTCTTTTTCATTGCTGAATTTCATACGATCGTTCCTCCATTTTTGATTTTTTGTAGTTCATAGCGCAGGAAGTCCAGCTTGCTCAGCCGTTCCTCCTGCTGATGAATCGTGTTTAAAAGTTCCCGCCGCTTTTGGTTCAAAAGCGCCAGCCGCACCGCGTTGGTGCTGCTCCGCACATGGTCCATCCCAAGATATTCCTGCGCCTGCTGCGGTGAAAAACCGATCTCGTACAGTGTGACCATCTGACTGAGCAAAGCAAGATCCGCATCGGTGTAGCTTTCCGTATGCGTTTTGCGTACATTCCGTTCATAGTCATTCAGAACCGTTTCCGGTATCTTGAACCGTTCCGTCATGTCCTGCTTCGTCATCCCCTGCGCGTTCTCCCATAAAAAGAAATAGGTGTCCGGATGGACACCTATAGTATAAAATCAGATTCAAGAAATGTTAAATGCTTATTCTTTATCGCAAGAAATGCATTCAGTGTATTTCTTTGTTTTTTCACTCCATCCCTGCGCCGCTGGCGGCATCGCCGGTTTTTGCCGGCTGCCTGTGTGCCTTCTGCTCGAGGTACAGAAAGAAGCACACATTCAGCACAACGCCCACGAGGGTGGAGGTGGGTGCTGCCAGACCGATGTTGGTCAGGCTGGCGTTTGGCTGGATGCTCATGAAGTAAGCCATGGGCAAACGCACCAGCAGGGTCTGCACCAGGCCCTGCACCATGACCCAGACGGTCTTGTTGCTGCCGTTGAAGTAGCCCACCATGCTGAACAGCACCGCCGTGGCGATGGTCTCGGGGGCAAAGCCTTTCAGGTAGGCAAAGCCGTTGGCAATGACGGCCGCTTCGGTGGTGAAGACACTGCACAGCAGGTCTCCTTTCAGCCACACCAGCGCAAACACCGCACAGCCGAACACCAGACCGATGCCGATGCCCGTGAACATGGAATGCTTGGCCCGCTTCGGGTTGCCCGCGCCGATGTTCTGGGATACGAACGCCGCCATGGACTGCATCAGGGCGCTGGGGATAAGCATCGCAAAGTTGACGATCTTGCAGGCCACGCCGTAACCGGACGAGGCTTCCAGGCCCAGCCGGTTGACGAAGGCACAGAGCGCCAGGAAGGACAGCTGGGTCAGGAACTCCTGCAAGGCCAGCGGCAGACCGATGCCCAGGAACTTGCGGCACTGGAGGTTCAGCCGGAAATCCGACTTCTGCAGCCGGAAGGGCAGTTTCTTTTTCAGCAGCATGATCACCGCACACACCACGCTGACGGCCTGTGCGGCCACCGTTGCAATGGCGGCACCGGCGGCATCCATGTGCAGCCCGGCCACCAGAGCCAGGTCGCCGAACACATTCACGATGCAGGCCACCAGCACGAACAGCAGCGGCGACTTGCTGTCGCCCAGCCCGCGGAAAATCGCCGACAGCAGGTTGTACGCCACAATGAAGAAAATGCCGCCGCCGCAGATGCGGACATAGCTGGCGGTCAGATCCACCGCCTCGGCGGGGGCCTGCATCAGCACCGAGATGGGACGGGCAAAGCCCACCATGACCACAAACAGTGCCGCCGAGATCAGTGCAAACACCACCACCGCACCGCCGATGACCTGCCCGATGTACTGGGGCCGCTTTTCGCCCAGATACCGGGCAATGAGCACCGTGATGCCCATGGCAAATTGAGTGACCACAAAGGTCACGAGGTTCAGGACCTGACTGCCCGTGGACACCGCCGACAGACCGGAGGTCGAGCCGAAATGCCCCACTACCAGCAGGTCCACCGCACCGTACGCGGCCTGCAGCACCAGTGCGCCCAGGATGGGCAGCATGAAGAGGACCAGCTTTTTCAGGATGCTGCCCTGCGTGAAATCCGATTTTTCACTTTTCAAACGAAGTTCTCCTTTCGGCCATGATCTGATAAAACGTTTCGATGGTGGCGATCATGCATTCGGCATCTTCTTCGGAAATGCGGTCCATCCAGGGGGCAAGCTCCTGAAAATAATCTGCATCGTATTTCCGGGAGAGCTGCTTTCCCGCTTCGGTGAGAGACAGATAGGTCACCCGCCCGTCCTCCGCCGAAACCTGTTTGTGCAGGTAGCCCTTGGCTTCCATCTCCTTCACCGTCCGGGTAACGCCCGGACGCGGCAGCCCCAGCGCTTCACTGAGGTCCGAGACCCGGACCAGCACCCCCTGTGCTTCCAGCTTCTGAAGTGCGTCCAGATATTGAATGTACGAGGGCATCACGCCCTCCGGCAGCGGCGGCAGCATATCCCGCGCCCGCTTTGCCAGATAGCAGGCGTCCATCATCCGCTTGATGAGTTCGACTTTCATGAACTGCTCCCTCCAAAAGATTACCAAAGATAATTACCGTTGATAATTATATGCACAAAAAAAGATTTGTCAAGGGGGCCTAATGTATTTTTGCAGGCTTTTGAGTTTTGGCAGGATAAAATAATGCAAACCGCCCGAAGATCTGCAAAGATCACATTTTCGGACGGCTGCTGTTTTTATTTCTTTTTGGCGTTTTTGATTCGTTTACGAAGTTTGCGGATGCCGTCTTTGCTTCCCAGCTCCTCCTCTGTGATTTCTTTTTGTTCAATCGCCAGGAGCAGTTGATAGTAGGCGTTTCCAATCAGCATGGTAATCATTCTGGCTGTAATGGCATCGACACTCGCAAAAGCCGCCACAATTGGCGGAAGAGGAATTCGGCCCAGAACATCCGACGCCGCCTTCCCTGCAATCGTTGCTCCACCTGTTCCCAGAACTGCCGGAATCAACGTTTTGATAATGCGTTTGCTGACACTCACTTCAAAGTACGAATGAATTCCTGCCATCATAATGGCTTCCGTAGGTGCCATCACGATCCAGTCCGGAATTGGACAAACAGCTGCTTCTGCGGCCGTTATATTAGCAGCCTGCCGGATCAGCCGATTGATGTTTTCTTTTTTTAAGTCATAGTTCAATTGCTGCAGGTGAAGAAATGTCCCACGCTTTGACGGCGGCGGAAGGATTTTTTCCAATGTTTCTCCTGCATTTTCCCGAACCTGCTTCATACTGCGGATCTTTTTGAGGTCCCAGATCTCTGTATATTTCTTTTCCTCTTGCGCGGGAAAGAGTACAAGAACTGCTCCGCACAAATCTTCGTTTTCTCGAACAACGCACCATTCCGCCGTGCAGTTTTCCGTCAGATACTGCCGGACAGCTGTCAGTGTTTCATCCGGAGCCGCATGATCCAGCACTGCGAGCAACGGGATCGTTTTCTGCGAAGAGAGGGACAGCATGGCATCGTATTCCCATGTCTCGATCTGACCGAAATAGTCTCCCAGATAAAAAATCAAAAGATCCAGTGCAGCCTCTTCTGCATTCTTTCCATCCTGCAGCAGCTCCATGCAGCCCTGAAGCGATTCATAGGAATCATCCCGAAGCCTTGCATTGTAGATGCGCAATGGATGCCCTTTTCTCTGGTAACAAATCACATTCGCGCTGTACGTTTTTGCATCGGACGATCTTATCGCCTTTGCGCCGAACATCCGTTCTGTCACCTGCATCACACCACAGCCCGGCCTGCCTGCCGTCAGGATGTGAAGCGGCTCCAGCCTGCTCATGACATTCTGAACCTGTCGGCTGATGCCCACTGCAATGTCGCCTGCATTCCATGCCTGAAATATCGATCCTACTGTGCTGCCCAGCTCACTGGCAACATTTGGCGTCTCGGTCTTCATGGTGTTATTTTTTCACCGCCTTGACGATTCCCTTGATTCCATTACACGCGGCCTTTATGGCCCCTGCCGGCGAAAAAGCCTTTACCGCAGACGTTTTGGCGCAGACTGTCGCAATTTTCCGTCCTTCTTTTGCAAGAACCGTCACGCCGCCGCCCACGACAGCCGCGCTGGTTATAAATTTTCCAGCATCCACAACTTTATCCACAATCTGTTCGTTATGCTGATCCTGCTGACGGATTTGCGCCATAATGCGATCCTGCTTTTCGCTGAACGAAGCGTTCGGATCTTTGCAGATTTCCTGAATGACCATGTTCGTCTGTTCCGTCCGAAGTTTGCTGCATTCTTTGGAAATGATCAGGACCTGATTCAACAGCTCCATGAATTTCTCGAACGCCTGCTCGGCGTGAGGTGCAGCCTGCACCCACACACGCCGCAATTCCACCTCTTTCAATTCCTCTTTGCAATAGCAGGTTTTGAGCGCATCGCTCAGGGGACCTGCCAGTGCTGCTATTTCAGATGGATTCGAAACGGTTGCTTTCAGTGCCGGTCCAACTGTGTTCTGCAATAATGTACGGGTTGCCGCTTCCTTCATAATAACGCCCTTCCTTTTCTAATTTCATTTCAGAACTCCGGCAGAACTGCACCGCCGAAAAACGCATATTTCCGCTTCTCTGTTTCCACTTTCCAGCAATCCAAAAACCGGAAACCCAGCTTGATTATACATAACTTCTTTGCAGATCGCAAGCGTTCTCTGTCGCTTTTTCTTTTGATTCCGCAAAGATTTTCTTGTACTTCCAACACGTTTCTCTTTCCCATCGGCCCGGTCAATCTGCCAAGCCGCTGCGCTCCCGTCTCCCTGCGTTCCTTCCTTGCAAAGCCCCTCCGCCTGCATTATAATGAAAGCAGGATCTTACCAACTGAAAGGAAGCTGAAGAAGATATCCAAACACATTCTGGTCTGTCTGCCCCTGCGGGCAGAACAGCGGCAGGCACTGGAGCAGGCGGCACCCGCCTTCTGCCTGCGGTTCACCACTGCAGAGCAGGTCACCGCCGGGGACGTACGGTGGGCCGATGCTATTCTGGGCAATGTTCCGCCGGCCCTTATCTCCCAGAACGACCATCTGGAATGGTTCCAGTCCAACGCCGCGGGGCCGAACGCCTATTTAGCCCCGGGCGTCCTGCCGGAAACCTGTGTGGTGACCAACGCCACCGGTGCATATGGTCTGGCCATCAGTGAATGGATGTTGGCCATGTGGATGAGCCTGCTCAAGGAGCTGCCCCTCTACCGTGACCGGCAGAGCCGCGGGGAATGGGCACCCACCGGCCACTCTGTACGCAGTGTGTACGGATCCCGGGTGCTGTGCGTGGGCATAGGCGATATCGGTTCCAACTTTGCCCGCCGCGCCCATGCGCTCGGGGCCGAAGTGGTGGGCGTGCGCCGCACCATCCATCCGGATACGCCCTGCCCCGATTACTGCGTGAAGATGATCGCGCAGAGCGAGCTGGACGCCGAACTGCCGCAGGCTGACCTGGTGGCCCTGAGTCTGCCCGGCACGCCGGAGACCTTTCACCTGTTTGACACCGAACGCCTGGGCCGCTGCAAGCCAGGTGCCATCCTGCTCAATGCCGGACGCGGCACCACGGTGGACCACAACGCCCTGTGCGCGGCAGTGCACAGCGGCGCCCTGTCCGGTGCCGCGCTGGACGTGACCGACCCGGAACCACTGCCTGCGGAACACCCGCTCTGGAAGGAGCCGAATGTGATCATCACGCCCCATGTGTCCGGCGGCTTCAGTCTGCCCCGGACGCTGGACAATATCGCAGACATCTTCGTGCACAACCTGCAGCGCTACGCTGCCGGGCTTCCGCTGGACAATCAGGTCAGCCGCACCACCCAGTACGCCAGCAGCGCGGGCCAGCGGCTGGTGAGCACGCTGTAACTTATTTCACCTTTTATCGCAGAGGAGCCGCCGGAAACATCTCCGGCGGCTCCTCTTTGTTCTGCGTCTTATTCTTCGTCCTCGGCCCAGTGATAGGCACAGCGCACGGCCTTGTTCCAGCCTTTGATGCGTTTGGCGCGCTCCTGTTCCGGGATGGCAGGCAGAAAGGTGCGGTCCACCCGCCAGTTCTGCAGCACATCTCCCGCCGACTGCCAATACCCCACCGCCAGACCGGCCAGATACGCTGCCCCCAGCGCGGTGGTCTCCACACAGCAGGGACGCTGCACCGGCAGGCTGCTGATGTCCGCCATGGTCTGCATCAGGTAATTGTTCGCGCAGGCGCCGCCGTCCACCTTCAGTGCTTTCAGAGCGATGCCGGAATCCGCCTCCATGGCGTGCAGGACATCGTTGACCTGATAGCACAGGCTGTCCAGCGTAGCACGGATGATGTGGTTCTTGTTGCAGCCCCGGGTCAGGCCCACGATGGCACCCCGGGCGTACTGGTCCCAATGGGGTGCGCCCAGTCCAGTGAAGGCCGGCACCACATAGCAGCCGTTGGTGTCCGGCACCTTCTGGGCCATGTACTCGGAGTCCCGGGCATCTTCCAGCAGGCGGAGCTCGTCCCGGAGCCACTGGATGGCTGCCCCGGCCACAAAGATGGAACCTTCCAGCGCATAGTTCACCTTGCCGTTCAGGCCGCAGGCCACCGTGGTCACCAGACCGTTCCGGGACAGCACCGGCGTCTCGCCGGTGTTCATCAGCAGAAAGCCGCCGGTGCCGAAGGTATTTTTGGCTTCTCCGGCCGCAAAGCAGGTCTGCCCGAACAGCGCAGCCTGCTGATCGCCCGCCGCGCCTGCAATGCGGATGCTGCCGCCGAACAGAATGGGGTCGGTCTGTCCGTACAGCTGGCTGGACGGCACCGGCGTGGGCAGCATCCCGCGCGGGATGTCCAGTTCCCGCAGGATGTCTTCATCCCACTGCAGGGTGTGGATGTTGAACAGCATGGTGCGGCTGGCATTGGTGTAGTCGGTAATGTGCAGTCGTCCGCCGGTAAGCTTCCAGATGAGCCAGGTCTCCACCGTACCGAACAGCAGCTGCCCGGCTTCCGCTTTTGCCCGTGCGCCGGGCACGTTGTCCAGGATCCATTTCAGTTTGGTGGCCGAGAAATAGGCATCGATCACCAGCCCCGTTTTCTGCCGGAAGGTCTCGGTCAGGCCCCGGGCTTTCAGCTCATCGCAGAGGGCACTGGTGCGGCGGCACTGCCACACGATGGCGTGATATACCGGCTCGCCGGTGGCCTTATCCCACACGATGGTGGTCTCACGCTGGTTCGTGATGCCGATGGCCGCGATATCCGCCGCCGATGCGCCCACCTTGTTCATGGCCGACAGTGCCACGCCCAGCTGGGTCGTCCAAATCTCGTTGGCATCGTGTTCCACCCAGCCCGGCTTCGGGAAATACTGGGTGAATTCCTTCTGCGCCACGCTGCACATTTCCCCCGCCCTGTTGAACAGGATGCAGCGGTTGGAGGTGGTACCGGCATCCAGTGCCATGATGTAGGACAAAACGATCTCTCCTTTGCGATGCCGCGTTCTGCCGCAGCCACAGTTTGGCTTTATTATACTCCTGTCCGGGCAGCCGCGTCAATTTCCGCCGGACAGCACAGCTCTGCAGCGTTCCGGGGTTCCTCCAAGGGCATTTTTACGATTCCAGCGCCTGCCACAGCGCATCGGAAGGATCAAAGACCGCAATGCTGCAGTCTGCAAACCGGCTCTGCACCGAGACGGTCCCGGTGCCGTCTGCAGTGGTGGCGTAACTGCCCAGGTCCAGTCCGGACAGCGTGGGCTGCGCAGTCCACGGGATGAGCTTGTTTTCCCAGTCCGCGCCAAGCTTTTCGCTCAGGGCACCGTAGGCTTCTTCAAAGCCCGCCGGGTCTTCCAGGATCCAGATATTGCTTTCCCCGCTGGAAAGGTCGGTGTTCATCTGGGTGGCACCCGCCATCTGGCCGTTCATATCGGTCAGAGTAGCGTTGGCGCTCCAGGTGTAGTTGTTCACCTGCACCAGCACCCGGCCATCGCCGTTGGCGTCACCGGCACAGGCTTCCAGCGCGGTCTGCAGATTCTGCACGGCTTCGTCCGGCAAAGCTTCCGCCGTGACCACTGCCACGGTGTAGTCCGGATCCACGGTGGTCAGCAGACCGTGGGCCACATACACCACGCTGACCGCCAGCACCGCTGCAGCGGCCACCACGCCCCAGTGATAATACCACCAGTTGGCGCGGGCACGCTTTTTCTGTTCCGTCTCGGTCAGGGGCTTGTCCGATGCCGCCGGGCGCGGGATGGCGCGGACCTCCACGCCGTACTCCGCCCGCAGGACCGGGAACAAGGTCTGCATCGCGGCCAGGCCCGGGAGCCAGAAGCCGAACAGCACCGCCCAGAACACGCTGACCGGGAACAGCAAAATCATGCCGCCGATGCCGGCCAGCATCAGCACGCCTGCCGCAATGCACCGGCCCGGGGCGGTCAGCAGCAGCTTTCCGGCCCGGCGGAACAGTGCACCCAGCGAGAGCGTTTCGGCGGGTTCCAGGCCCAGCGCCGCCGCGCACAGAGTGCCGCCCACGGCCAGCACCAGAAAATCCAGCGCCAGGAATACCAGCACGGCCAGGCCTGGATAATAACCCTGCTGGGCGGCGGCTTCAAACAGGAAGGCCGCCACAAAGCTCAACAGGCCCAGTACCAGGGTGCCCAGTGCTCCCAAGGCACAGGCAGTCTTCCAGCGGGCGGCAAGGGTCTGCCTGGCCCGGGGGAGCCACTGGGACGGGTCGTTCTGCAGACTGCGCAGGGCGCAGTCCACCAGCAGCAGCATGGCCGGGCCGGCCAGCAGACCAGTGGCCGCGCTCAGCACGACGGTCAGCGGCAGGCTGAGCAGGGTGACGCCCAGCGAAACCCCCAGCGCCGCCGGCAGGCAGAGCACGCAGACCAGCAGGTTGGTGCCCAGCAGCTGGCCCAGGTCCCGGCCCACCATCTGGCAGAACCGTGCAAAGCCTTTCTTCTCCGGCTCTCCGGGGCCAACGCCGCGGCCCTCCCGCCCATACAGGGCATCATACATACTCATCTTACTTCACCTCGGTGCCAAAGGCTTCGATCTGGGTCAGGGCCGGGAAGGGCGAAGTTCCCTCGGCCTGGAGGAGGTCTTTCAGCACCAGACTGCGCACCCGCTTGGGTTCAAAGGTCACGCTCTGGGGCCTGCGGCTCTGCACCAGCGGGATGTCCAGCACACTGCCGTCCGAGAACTCCACGGTGGCCTTGACCCAATAGTTGTCGTGGGGAAAATCCGCCCGCTCGGTGATGCGCAATTCGTCCAGCAGCACCTCCCGGCCAAAGTCCAGGGTCAGGGCCGCGTTGGGGTCCCGGTTGATGCCCCAGCTCTGGTAGGGATACTCGCCGTGGGCGCTGTTTTCGAAGATTCCGTCGATGGCGTTGCGGGCCGCAAACACGGCCTCGCCGCGGGTCTCCACATTGGCGCTGGCATGGGGGTAGAACCCGGTATCGCCGTGTTCATCGTAGCAGTTGAAGGCCAGATTCCGCCGGGCTGCGATCTCCTCCGGGGTGGCCAGCCGGGCACGGATGACATGGCGGCTGCCCACAAAACTCTTGGGCGAGTAAGTGATGGCCTGCTCGCCGAAGGGGATGTGGAAGTTGATCTCCCGCTTGACCACATACACGAGGGCGGCGGGCATGGTGTCCTCAAACTGCACCACGCAGTACTGACCGGGGTGGTCGATCTCCAGCGCGATGCGGTCGCCGGGGTGATACTCGTTGGTGTACACCAGCGAAACGTTGGTGTCGGCATCGCAGGTCATCAGGGTATGGCCCGCTTCGTCCAGAACTTTCAGCTTGATGGTCTCCATAATCGCTTCTCCTTAGTTCAGTTCCAGCTGCAGTTCTGTCTGGAACCGCAGCGAGATTTTGTAAATGGTCTCCGGCCAGGCGGTACGCAGACGCGGGTCGGTCACCGGCACCGGGGTCACCACGGATTTGACCTGGTCCGGGTCAAAGCAGATGCGGCCCAGCGTTCCCACCGAAACTCCGTTCGCCGCCGATTCCGGCTTCTGTTCGGTAAGCAGGGTCAGCTCCACGGTTCCCGGCCAGTCGGTCTCATCCCGCAGGACGATGCCGTTTTCCTCCAGCCGAAGGGTGCGCCGGTAGGTCTTCAAGCCCTCAATGGGCGGATAGGCCCCGGCCAGCTCGGCGGCGATGCTTTCTGCGGTGACCGTTATGTCCCGGGCCGCGTATTCTGTGCCGGGCAGCTGCTGCACCCCGTTGAAGGTGGGCAGGTTGTGCCAGGCGCTCTGCATGGTCCAGATCTCATACCGCTGAGGGCTGAAGGTCTTTTTCGTGTAGCTCTCCACCCCGATGTCGATGAGGAAGGGTCTGCCGTCCTTGTACACGGTGACGCTGCCGGTGTCGTTGTGGTTGTGGCTGTCGCCATTGGAGCCGAACTTTGCTCCCAGCACCCAGCGGGCATTCCGGGCCGCATACACCCCCACACTGGGATACCATACCGTGCCCTGTTCCGGTTGCTGCAAGGTGCAGGCCGTCAGCTCCGCTTGTGCAAAGGCGGTAGTGAGCCGATACCACAGATTGATGTGGGTGGTATCGTCCGGGTTTTCCAGATGGTCGGGGTCCGGGTCGGCCCGGAAGTCCTCCGCCGCCAGCGCACACAGCGCGTCGCTGCCCACAGCCTGCCCGAAGCGGTATTCCCGCGCCCCACAGCGCCCGGCCAGCGGGCTGCAATCCCCAAAGTTGAGGTAGTACGGCCCCTCCACATGGACGTTGCGGATGTACTCGGCGATGTTCTTGATCTTTTCCGCCCGGAACAGCGGGCGGAAGGCTTCCGGGGCCACGGCGGACAGAACGTCCAGGCAGCCCCACAGGGTCAGGCCCGCGTGGCGGTAATACTGGGCGCCCTCGTTGCAGCAGCCATCCGGGCCGTAGTCCTTCAGGAAGCAGTCCAGACTGTACGCCGCCTGTTTCACCGCCGCCTGCCGCTGCTCCTGGGTGGTGGGCAGCAGAAAAACGGTGAGCAGAACGTTCTGGGTGCACCAGCTCGTCCAGTTGCACATGGGTTCGTCCCCGTTGCCCATCCACCAGAAATGCTCCCGGAAATAGGGCGTCAGGATGCGGGCATTCAGTTCCCGTTCCACCCGGGCGGAAAAGCCCGGCAGGGCGGCGTCCAGCTCTGCCCCCAGCAGATAGCGGGTCAGGGCCAGCAGGGCACCGGTCTCCGCCGCGAACAGCTCCACGATGGGCCGGGACGTGTCCGGCAAGGGCAGCTGAGGCGTGTCCCGGATGTAGCTGTTGTGGGCGGGCAGCTGCCAGGCGCTCTCCTCGCAGACGGCCCATACGGTGTCCGCGATGGCGTCCAGAAAGCGGCCCTCATGCTCCACACACTCGGCGCAGACCAGCGCACACAGCCGGGTGCGGCGGGAGAAATAGGCATCCTCCCAGGGTGTGCGCTGTCCGGTGCGGAGGAAGTCCCGCCAGAGGGACAGCGGCAGTGCCGCGATGGGCCGGGGCAGGGCTTCTTCCCCGGCCTTCAAAAAACGGGTCCTGACCGGCTGGGGCAAGCCCTCCCACACGGCCCGGTCTGCCGCCGGGGCAAAGGGCCGGTAGTCCGGCAGGGTGTTCGGAAGGTAAGAAAGACGTTCGGTAACCATAAGTAATTGCACCTCTATAAATTGCTCGCCCTCTCCGTCATCGCTGACGCGATGCCACCTCTCCCTTTGGGAGAGCTGTCGAACGGAGTGAGACTGAGAGGGCGAGGCCGCAAATCTTTATACGATGACCCTTGGCCTACCATACTCAAATTGTAGGGGGGCGCATTTATCCGCTCCGCAGGAAAACTGCTGCTTAGGGGGACACTGCAGAACGCATAAATGCGTTCCCTACACGCCGACCCTAAAGGGTGCTGTATCAGCACACAAATGATGACTGAGGGGGAAGGCTTTTACAAACTCTGCTGATACTCGCGGGGGCTGAGGCCCGTGACCTTCTTGAAGACCTTGGAGAAGTAGAAGGAGCTTTCAAAGCCCAGCTCCTCGGCGATCTCGTAGACCTTTTTATCGCCCCGTTCCAGCATCTCCTTGGCGGCAGCGATGCGGGTCTCGGTGATGTACTCCACAAAGCCGCTGTCGCCGTACTTGCCGAACAGCTGGCTCAGGTAATTCGGGGAGAAATTGAACACCGCCGCCACATCGGCCAGGGTCAGCTTTTCGGACAGGTGATTCCGGATATATTCCTGCACCTGCGCCACCACCTGCATCTTTCCGGCAGTGGCATCGCCGTCGCTGACCTCCACGAACTGGATGGGGTTTTCTTCGGTCAGCAGCGGCTGCAGGTGGGCGTTTTCCCGGCAGCGCCGGGCCAGCCCCAGCAGCGCGTTCGTGGGGCGTCCCACCGCCCAGAGCAGCCGCACCGTGAAGTAATTGTACAGGATCTGGCTGGCGCGTTCCAGCAGCGGCCGCAGAACGGCCCGGTAGTTCTGGCACTGCTTTTCGGTCAGGCAGAACAGCACGTTGCAGCGCAGGACGTCCGTACCGGTCACATAGCAGGGCAGGTAATTCTGCAGGGTATTTTCCAGCATCCGCGCACAGGAAAAACTCAGTTTCAGCTGCTGGGCCGGAGGCATTTCGGTGTTGGCGCACAGAATGCAGGACGCCACCAGATAGCTGTCGCTCTGCAGGTCGATCTCCATGTGCCGCAGCGACTGCCGCAGTTCGTCCTCGTCCTGAAACAACCCCGCATACAGCCGTACAAAAAAGCGTTCCTGATAGGTGCGCACGCTCTCAGACAGATCTTCCTGCACCGGCAGCTCTCCCAGCAGGGCGCGCTCCTTCTTGACCTTTTCAGCCGCCCGGGCCAGCGCACTCTGCAGATTCTCCGGGGTCAGATCCAGCTTGACCAGATAATCCACCACGCCGGCTCCCATGGCCTGCTTGATGTAATCGAATTCCTCAAAGCTGGTCAGCATGATGAACGCCGGCAGCGGGCCGCGCTCCCGGCAGGTGCGGGCCAGGGTCAGGCCGTCCATCAGAGGCATTTTCACATCTGCCACCACGATGTCCGGCTTCTCGCGCTCGATCAGTTCCAGCGCCTGCCTGCCGTTGCGGGCGGTGCCGCAGATGGTATATCCCAGCTTTTCCCATTCCAGCATTCCCTGCAGACCGATGAGCACCAGCGGCTCGTCATCTACCAATAGGATCCGCAGCATGGTCATTTTCTCCTTTCTTCCGATAAGGCAGCCGGATGGTCACTTCGGTGCCCACATCTTCTTCGCTCTCAATGGTCAGACCGTAACCTTCGCCGAAGGAATACTGGATGCGCCGGTTCACGTTCCAGAGACCGACATGACGGAACTTTTCCGCCTTTTCGGTTTCCTCGGTGGGTTCGTCCAGCAGATGGGCCACCACATCGGGCGGCATTCCGATGCCGTCATCGGTCAGCCGCAGCAGCACATCCCCGGTGGCCGGGTCGGTGGAGATGTCCAGCAGCACACTGCCGTGGCCGCCCTTGGGTTCCAGCCCGTGGAAGATGGCATTCTCCACCAGCGGCTGCAGGGTAAAGCGCGGGATCATGCAGTCCCGGCAGAGCCGCTCATCCTCGATGCGGGAGACCTCGATCTCCAGATCGCCGCCGTAGCGGTACTGCTGGATGGTAAAATAATCGTTCAGCAGGGCCAGTTCTTCCTGCAGCGGCACCAGTTTTTCCGTGCCCTTGGAAATGCTCTTGGTCAGGCGGGCAAAGGCCGTGACCATCTCGGCGATGCCGAGTGCGTGCTGGATGGTGGCCATCCAGCGGATGCTGTTGAGGGTATTGTAAATAAAGTGGGGGTTCACCTCATTCTGGAGCATCCGGTATTCCAGTTCCTGTTTTTTGCGCTCATCTTCAATGCGGCGGTTCATCAGGCCGTCCACATCTTCGGCCAGTTTATTGATGCCCCGGCCGATGTCGCCCAGCTCGTTGTTCCACTCCACCGAACGATCCGGGGCAAAGTTTCCGCCGCCTACCGCTTCAATGCGCTTCTGCAGCGCCTCCACCGGGCGGGTGATGGCCCATTCCAGCCAGTGCTGCATCAGGAAACTCAGCCCCCAGACCAGCGCAATGCCCAGCGCGATGAGCCACAGGTACACCCGGCGGTGCTGCAGGAACGTGCCCTCCGGCAGGATCTGCACCAGGGAAGCGCCCCGCCCGGCGAGCTGGATCTTGATGACGCTGTATTTCGTTCCGTCCCGCTGCAGCGTCCCCTGCCAGGCCGACTGCTGCAGCCGTCCTGCGCTTTCGGTGCGTTCCTGATAGGAAACGCCGCTCAGAATGTTTTCTGCGGCTGTCAGTTCTCCGTTTTCGATCTGCCAGAGTTGTCCGTCCATCTCCCAATACAGCGCACTGCCCTCGGCCATGGTATACCCCGCCGCCGGGTCGGTGATGATGGAGGGATCCAGCGCCAGATACGCCGTGCCCCGGTGCATCGTTCCCTGTTTGGAGCGCACCGGCTGACTGATGGCAATGCAGACCGGATGATGCCCCAGCAGCGGATCCTCGGCAAAGTGGATGCCGTAGCCGGCCTGCAGAAACAGCTGCACGCTGCTGCGGCTCAGGGCGGCGGATGCATTCAGCGGCCCGAACTGCAGATGACGGTCATTTTCATTGGAGATAAAGAAGCGGATGACCTTGCTCTGCAGCGGGCTGGAATAGTACTTTTCCTGTGCTGCATTGTAAGCGGCAATGGTCTGGGTGCCGTTGACCTCGGTCTGGGTCAGATAGCGCCGCACTGTCCCATTGACCGATGCCCAGTTGAGCAGGGTGTCCGCATTTTCAAAACTGGTCTCAATGCTGGCTGCCACCAGCCGCAGGTTGAACTCCGCCGCCTGCAGGGTATTGGTGCGGACATACTGATTGGAGAGGATGAACAGTGCCGCCCCCACGGCCAGAGAGGTCAGCGCGGTAAAGATCCGCATACTCCACACGATCTGCCGCCGCAGCGGGAAACGGTGGTTGGCTGTCTGCATGAAGTCTTCTCCCTTCGGATTGGATTTTCCACTTAATACAGTACAAGGTTTGCCGGGCTTTGTCAACGGAGTTTCCGATGATTTTTGTGCAGTTTTTACGGTTTCCATTTGTAACAATTCTGTAATCTGTGCAGGATATCAAGATTTTGCAGGGAACAGCATAAGAAATTACATCTTTTGAAAAATCCCCCGAAAAAAATGCAGTGTCTCCCGAAGTTTTTCCATTCTGTTTGGACTGCTTGTGCGGTATTCTGGTATCAGCAAAAGCGAGTGGCTCCCCAGCACGAGGAGATCCGCTGCACGAGATTTGAACTGCCCTGAAGGAGGACAAGACTTATGAAAAAGATCTCTCGTCGTTCGTTCCTTACCGCTGCCGCTGCCTGCGGCGCAGCTGCTGCCCTGACCGCCTGCGGCGGTTCTTCCAGCTCCACCGCTGCTTCTTCCACGGCTGCTTCCAGCACTGCTGCTTCTTCCGAAGCTTCCGGCCCCGTCACCCTGCAGTGGGCCGTCTGGGATAAGGAGTCCACCCCCTACTGGCAGGCCATGGCCGACGGCTACATGGAAAGCCACAACGATGTCACCATCGAGATGGTCGACCTGGGTTCCAGCGATTACATGACCGTTCTGGCCACCCAGCTGGCCGGCAGCGCCGACCTGGACATCCTGACCATCAAGGACATTCCCGGTTATGCAAACCTGATCAATCTGGATTACCTGAAGCCCCTGAACGATGTGCTGACCCGCGACACCGGCGATTTCAACGGCACCATCGAGCAGCTGACCACCGATGACGGCAACTTCTATGCTGTGCCGTTCCGCAGTGACTTCTGGGTGCTGTACTACAACAAGGATCTGTTCGATGCCGCCGGCGTGGAGTACCCCTCCAATGACCTGACGCTGGAGGATTACGACGCTCTGGCCCGCAAGATGACCAGCGGCTCCGGCGACAGCAAGGTCTACGGCTGCCACTATCACACCTGGCGTTCCGCCGCTTCCCTGTTCTCCATCCTGGACGGCAAGCACACCATCATCGACGGCACCTACGACTTCATGAAGGACACCTATGATATGGTCATCGCCCAGCAGAAGGACGGCATCTGCATGGACTACGGCTACCTGAAGACCTCTTCCCTGCACTACTCGGCAGCCTTTGAGAATCAGCAGTGCGCCATGGTCAACATGGGCAGCTGGTTCATCTCCACCCTGGAAAGCTACATGAAGGATGCCGAGACCAAGTTCAACTGGGGCATCGTCAAGTACCCGCACCCGGCAGGCGCACCCGCCGGTTCCACCCTGGGCACCGTGACCAGCCTGGCCATCAATGTGGATTCTCCCAAGGCGGACGCCGCCGCCGACTTCATCAACTGGTGCGTCTCCGAGGAGGGTGCACAGGCCATTGCCAAGACCGGCACCTTCCCGGCCTGCGGTTCCAGCGCCACCAGCGACATCATCAAGTCCACCGAGGGCTTCCCCGATGATGCAAACTCCGTGGATGCTCTGACCACCAGCAACGTCTATCTGGAAATGCCCTACACCCAGTACGCATCCGACATCGAGACCATCCTGAACGCCGAGCATGACGCCATCATGACCATGAGCGAGACCGTTGATGAAGGCATCCAGAACATGAACGATCAGGTTCCCGCCGTTCTGGGCTAAGCTCTGCTGCACGCTTTCTCCTCCCATTTTCATCATAAAGCATCGTACCCGGGGCGGGCGGCATACGCCCGCCCCACTTCTTTGAAATCACCTTCATCCGCCGGAAAGGAGGCTCTTTTATGGCGAGTACCGCAGTTTCCGCGCAAAAAGCTCCCCGTAAAGTGCTCAAGAAAAACACACGCGATTCCCTGATCGCGTATTCCTTCATTGCGCCGAACTTCATCGGCTTCTGCGTGTTCACGCTGGTGCCCATGGTGTTCGCCATCGCGCTGGCGTTCTGCTCCTGGGATGGCCGCCATGCCATCCAGTTCATCGGTCTGGACAACTTCATCAAGCTGTTCACCACCGATAAGATCTTCCATGCCGCGCTGAAAAACACCATCGTCTACGTCATCGGCACCGTGCCGCTGACCCTGGTCTGCAGTCTGGCCATGGCTGTGCTGCTGAACCAGAACGTCAAACTGCGCAACTTCTTCCGCACCGTGGCCTTCTTCCCGTATGTTGCTTCCCTGGTGGCCGTGGCTGCGGTCTGGAACATGATCTTCAACCCCTCCATGGGCCCCATCAACATGATCCTGAACCAG
>ENA-UOOA01002734-UOOA01002734.1-human-gut-metagenome-genome-assembly--contig:-P61old-NODE-2734-length-23906-cov-6.126326_pt1 | contig 23906 bp, 18 predicted proteins | sample MGYA00242467_ERZ724014 | MGnify/ENA metagenome assembly ERZ724014 | reverse complement strand
AAACGCTGAATGTCCCGTCGTTTTTCGGCGTGGAAAGGTCGCAGAACACAAGCTGCGTCAAACGCTGTTCCTTGGTGTCCTCCCATATCCGGTAGATATTGCCCGCGCAGACGTTGACTTTACTGCCCTCAAAATCCGGGAGCATGGGGTTGAGCAGCCGCTGATCCAGCGCCAGCTTGCGCCCGTCGTTGGTAATGAGCAGCATATTGTCCACGGAGGGGTCAACTGCGCCGCTTCGCACCGCGTCGGCGCGTTCGGCAAGGGAGGAAACCATTTCCTTCTGCATTTCGCTGGGCTTGCAGACGACGGTTTCATAGTTGGCTTTCGGCACAGGGAGGTTGAGCATATCGGCGGTCTGAATATCCGCCACTTCCTTGAAAATCGCCATCAATTCCGGAAGGTTATAGAAATTGGCAAACCGGGTTTTCTGCTGGAAGCCCTTGCCTTCCGGCTTGAGTTCCATCGACGTGACGGTTTCCCCGAACTGCGCCGCCCACGAATCAAAATGGGTAAGCTCCAAGCGTTCCAGCGTGTCGTACTGCAAATACCGCTGCATGGTGTACATCTCGGCCATCGAGTTGGAAACCGGCGTACCCGTGGCAAAAACCACGCCCTTGTTGCTGGTGAGTTCGTCCAGATAGCGGCACTTCATATACAAATCGGAGGCTTTTAACGCCTCCGTCTGCGATATACCGCCCACATTCCGCATTTTGGTGTAGAGGTAGAGGTTCTTGAACATATCCGCCTCGTCGATGAACAGGCGGTCAACGCCCAGTTCCTCAAACGTCACCACGTCGTCCTTGCGGCTTTGGTCGTTCAGCTTTTTCAGCTTGGCTTCAAGGCTTTTCTTGGATTTCTCCATCTGCTTGACGGTGAACCGGGAGCCTTCCTGCCTTTTTGCCGCCGCAATCCCCGCCACGACTTCCGCAATCTGCTTCTTTAACATAGCCTGCTGGCGCTCGGTGGAAAGGGGGATTTTTTCAAACTGGCTGTGGCCGATGATGATTCCGTCATAATCCCCGGTGGCGATTCTGGCGCAGAACTTCTTGCGGTTCTGCTTTTCAAAGTCTTTCTTTGTCGCCATCAGGATATTGGCGGAGGGGTACAGCTTCAGGAAATCCGAAGCGAAATCCCCGATGATGTTATTCGGCACCACGAACAGGGATTTGTTGGACAGACCAAGCCGCTTTGCCTCCATTGCGGTGGCGATCATCTCGTAAGTCTTGCCAGCCCCTACTACATGGCCGAACAGGGCGTTGCCGCCATAAATTGCTCGGGCTACTGCATTGCGCTGATGAGGGCGCAGCTTCTTTTCGGGGTTCATACCGGCGAATACGATATGGCTCCCGTCATATTCGCGGGGCCGGATGGAATTAAACTTTTCGTTGTAAATCCGGCACAGCCTATCGCGGCGGCTTGGCTCCGCCCAAATCCACTCCTGAAACTTCTGCTTAATCAGGTCTTGTTTGTCCTGCGCGATAGCGGTTTCCTTTTTATTCAGGACGCGCTGCTCATGACCGTCCGCGTCCTGAACGGTGTCGAAAATCCGCACGTCCCGCAAATTCAGGGTGTCCTCGATAATCTTATAGGCGTTGATCCGCCCCGTGCCATAGGTGTTGTAGGCGCGGATATTGCTGCGGTCAATGCTCTTTTCCGAAACATTCCATTCGCCGGTGACCTTGGAATAACGGATGTGGATGCGGCGCTGGCAATGCCAAGGCGTTCCCAAAAGCTCAAAGGTAAAATCTTCAATCACATCTTCGGGAATCCACGTCGTACCCAGCCGCACGCCGATTTCCCCAGCAGTCAAATCCTTGGGCTGTACCTTTTCCAGCGCCTCTACATTGACCGCATAGGCGGGGTCGCGCTCCGCCGCGCGTCTGGCGGTTTTCAGCTTTTCCCGCACCCGGCCGGAGAGGTATTCGTCGGCGGTCTGCCAGCCCGTAAGGGGGTCGTCGCCAGATTCCGGGTCTTTGAAAATCACCCCGGCAAGGTCGCGCTTGATCTGCTCAATCCTGTCGCTCCCGCCACCCATAAGGCTTGCCATAAAACCCAAATCCACGCAGGCTTTTTCCCCGATGGAAACCGCAAGGGCTTCGGAGGCGGTGTCCACCCGGCTGACTGCGATATATGGCTTGATGGTGCGCTTGCTGAACATGGCGGCCTTGCGTTCCAGATTCCCGTTTTCGTCCAGCACTTCGAGGGAACACAGGATAGGAAAGCTGCTGTCCGGGGAAAAGGCGGTGGTGTTGGCGCGGCTGTTCAGCAGCCCGTATTTCGCGGTAAAGCTGTCGTACAGGCGGTTCAGTTCCCGCTGCTCCCGTTCCACAATCTCGTCCGGCGCGCTTTCCGTCTGGTATTCGATCAGCCGCCGCACACAGTCGCGGATGGCGATCATACCCTTTACGCGGCTCTGGCCGGTAAGGGACTGCTCCACAGGGAACATCCGGCTGTTTTCCCGGTAATAGATCGCCCCGTCTACCAGTGTAAAGCTGAAATTGCGGACGTTCGGGTCGGCGGGGATGGATTTATCTTCTTCCTCGCCCTCCAGCTCCTCGATTTCATAGTCGGCGTATTCGGCATGAAGATTCTGCACAGCCTCCGCCAGCAAATCCGAAAGGCTTTCGCCCTCAAAGGGCTTGCAGGTGGTTTCCTTGGCGTTGCCATACATCATGTCGTCAAACGCCATTTCGCCCAGCACCATCTCCGGGTGGTCGATAAAATACTGGTTGATCGGCACACCGTTTTCCGTCTGCCCAAGATGCAGCCATTCCAAACCGGAATCCGCTTCCGGCATACTCACGTCGATCAGCTTTTCGCGCTTTTGCAGGAAGATAATGTCTGTCGTTACCTGCGTACCGGCGTTGGCGTAAAAGGCGTTGTTGGGTAAACGGATTGCGCCGATCAGTTCGGCGCGTTCCGCGATATATTTGCGGACATTGGGATTTTGCTTATCCATCGTCCCCTTGGAAGTGACGAACGCTATAAGCCCACCCGGGCGCACCTTATCCAGTGTGCGGGCGAAAAAGTAATCGTGGATCAGGAAATGGTGCTTGTCATACCGCTTGTCGTGGAGGGAATAGCTGCCGAACGGGACGTTGCCGATGGCAAGGTCGAAAAAGCTGTCCGGCAGTTCGGTATCCTCAAAGCCCTGCACCGCGATACTGTTCTGCTGGTAAAGCTGCTGGGCAATCCGCCCGGTGATGGAATCCAGTTCCACGCCGAACAGTTTGCTGTCCTTCATGCTCTCCGGCACCAGCCCGAAAAAATTGCCGATCCCGCAGGATGGCTCTAACACGTTGCCGGTGCGGAAGCCCATGTTTTCCACCGCCTGATAGATGGCCTTGATGACGGTGGGAGAAGTGTAATGGGCGTTTAAGGTGGTCGCTTTGGCCGCTTCGTATTCCTCTGGGGAAAGCAGCCCGTACAGCTCGGCAAATTCGTCCGCCCACTGTTCGTTGTTCTCGTCGAACGCCTGCGGCAAGCCGCCCCAGCCCACATAGCGGGACAGGATTTCCTGTTCCTCCGGGGTGGCAAGGCGGTTGTCAAACTCAATTTCCTTCAAGGTGCGGATGGCGGCGACATTGTTTTTGAATTTGGTCTTTGCACCGCCCTCGCCCAAATGATCGTCAGTAATGCGGAAGTTATGGCGCTCGCTGCTGGGGATTTCCGGGTGCAGCACAAAGGGCGAAACCTTTTCCCTGCGCGCAGGCGGCGGGGCGGGCAGTTCTTCTTTTTTGGCCGGTGTTTCTTCCTGCGCCGGTGCAGTCAAATCAATGACGACAGAACGCAGTTTGACCAGCTCCTCCTGCTTTGGCGGTTCCTGCTCCGCAAGCAGCCGCCGCACTGTGTCAATATTCTCAACTCGGCTGATGGGAAAGCCCATACTTTCCTCAAAGGTCAAATCCCGCAAACTGGCCTTGCCGTCATGGACGTTCTCCACCACGAAGCGGCGTTCATTTATTGAGATTTCTTTTCCAAGAATCTCGTCATTTTCCCTTTTGGTGGAAACCGTCATTTGCTGTTCATAGCGGTCAATATCCTGCTCCGAAAGCCATTCCGGTTTTTCAGGAAGCGCAGCATACAGCTCCCGCATTTTAGCGATCTGCTTTTCAACGCTTCCCGCCCAAAGGTGTTTTTCTGACCGCCCACCAGCGCCCAAATAGTAATCGCAATCTGTCCGCAGCCGGTCTAACAAGCGATAGTCGTTAGAATAATCCCGGCTTTCCGACTGTTCCCGGATACGGCCGCTTCGCAGATTGTTTTCAAATTCTTCCCGCCGCATGGAAACAGGGGCTTGCTGCGGCAAGTCGGGAAAGGTGTACCAAACCTCGTTTTCCTCGATACGGGTGAGGACAAATTCGGAGCTGCCTTTCCCGTCCTCGCTGAAAATGACAAAGTGGTCGCCTGCCGCATATTCCAAGGGCGGCAGCTTCGCCCGTTCCACTGCAAGCCATTCGGCGGCTTGCTTTTCACTGACCGCCTTTTTGACTTCCTCCAGATAGGCTTGCGCCTGCCATTCGCTGGTGAACTCCTCGCTTACGCCCTCGTCGTCCACATAAATAGCTTCGGTTTGATCGTCCCAAACCGCATAACCGTCATCGGTTTCAATCAGGAAAAATCGTTCCTCCGGCGGCAGCGCGCTGGCTGCGGTGATTTGCTCCACCTGACGCAGCATTTCATCGGCGCGGGAGGCAGGCTGACGGTTTTCGTACTGCTCCTCCGCAAAGGCGATCATCTCGTCAAAATCGAGATTGGCAAGATATTCGTTGAGGTCGCTCAAATCCTTGCAGGAAATCGCGCTGACGGTTTCCCCGTCCACCTGATACACCAGCCGGGAATCTACAAGGTCGGCGCTGATTTCAACAGTGTGCTTTCCGTCATGGGTTCCGGCCATAGCCAAATCAACGTGATGAAGGTCGGAAAAATCCGCTTCCTGTTCAAATACCTCCATACAGTAAGCGTTGATCAGGCGCTTTGCTTCCATGAGGGCGGGCGGCTCCGTTTCCTCCGGCACAATCAGGTGGTCGTTCATGGGATTGTCCCGCACCTTTGCGTCGAACTCTGCCCGTGGCAGCACCTTATTGATGAGGGGGAAGCCAACGTCAAAGAGCCTGACTTCGTTTTCATCAAAGGCAAGGATTTCGTATTCCTGTGCGCCAAGATAGACGGTATCGCCCAAATGGTATTCGTACCGGGCGTTTTCTTTTTTGGCCGGTGTGTTTTCCTGCGGGGCGCGGCTTAAAATCTCCCGCGCAGCCGCAGCTTCGGCGGCTCTCTGCCGCATTTCCTCCGCCTGTTCCAGATAGGCGGGGTAATGCTCTTTTTCCTTGGGGGAAAGGTAGCTGTCAAGCTGTATCAGTTCCGCAATCCGCTTGGCCGCTTTATTCCATGAAAGCGTAATGCTCGCAGTGGGGCTGGAAATACTGCCCCTGCTAATCCTGATTCCTTTTCCGTCGTGCCATTCATCGATCCGGCTGGCTGCAATCTTCGGATATGCGCCGCCAATCCCATATTCTTCTTTGAGAAACGCGGCGTTCTCGCTTTGGGACAGGCTCTTTTGAAACTGCTCATAAATACGGTATTTGCCATCTTCAATGCCGCTTCCGTCCTGCAATACCGCGTCGATGTCCTCTTGGGAAATGGAAAAAGCGGAGGCTTTTTCTGCGGCTTGTGCCGCTGCCTCCGCTTCAATGGTATTCTGTTGTTCTTCCGGGGTGGGTAAAAGGGTTAATTGTAGATTAACTCCCTGCGGATCACTTCCTCCGCCGAGTCGCAGATCGCGTTCATCCTGCGCACCCATTCCATCTGGTCGCGGGCTTTCAGTTCCTCCGTCACGCCCTCCTGCGCCGCCATCCCTTTCACGATCTGCTCCATGCGGTTCTGCGCCGCTTCCTCGATCTCCATCAGGTGCTCGGCCAGCTTGCCCGAGGTGAGAAGATTCGTGAACAGAATCCTGCGGTGTTCCTTCAGATACGAACGTCGGAGCAAGGCGTATTTGCCCAAGCGTACCTGCGGCTGTTCCGGTACTGCCAGATTCGGCAGACGGTAATCGCCCTGATTGGTATATGTCAGTTCCATGTTCAGCACTCCTTTCCGGCTGGTTTGTTCTTTCTGTGTTTTCAGCATACCGCGCCTTTGCTGTTTCTGCAAATGTGCGATTTGCATTTTTGCCCGCCCTTTGCAGATTGCGGACGGTGCGGGAAATCTCCGCAAGCCCGATTTCCGCAATATCCCGGGTGGCCACGCCGATGGCGTTGACCGTTTACGGAGTATTGAAATTCAAAAGGGGTTCAAAATCCACGCGCCCCAGATATTCGTCTGCGTTCAGGCCGCACCGCGTAAGGAAGATATATCCCACGCTGGCTTGCAGCGCGTTCCGGTAGGCAACCTCGACGTTCAGGTCGTCCAGCTCTTCCAAAAAGCTGCCCTCGCGGGAAATCAACAGGTCGGAAAGGTAGTCCGGCATATTGTCCTCGACAGCGTTTTTGGCTGTGGAGAGCAGCGCCGACGCCAAGTTTCCCTTGCTTTCCAGTTCTCCAAAGCGGTTTTCAAGGCTTTCGATCACGTCCGCTTCCTGTCCCGGCTGTACCTCCCAAAGAGGGACGGGGCGGGCAAACCGGCTTTCGTGGGTGTCGGAAATATCAAAGTAATATTTCAGCCGCGTCCCGTGGACATATTCGCGGTCAAACACCGCGATGCCGGTTGCCCCCCGGTTGACCCACCGCCCAAACCGCTTGTTCCATCCGTTTTTGCCCTCAATCGGCAAAACTGCGGTGGCGTCCGGGCGCTGCGCGTAGATGAGCACCAGTTCGTCAAACGGAAGCCGGTAGTTCCGGCAGGCGGAGCGCAGAAATGCCGTCCAGTTTTCAGGGCGGGAGGCAATTTCCCGTATAGACTGCCGGTACAGTTCGGTAATCTGTTCATATCTCCGCGCCATTTTTGCACCTCCTTCATCGTTCATATTCCCGGTTTTTCTTTTTCGCCGGTTTTATGGGATTTCCATTGTCGTCGTAGTTTTTCGGGTCGGCGGCAGGCGTCTGCCAACCGAACAGGGAACCGGCCAGCATAGCGGCCTCCTGTTTCTTGGTAACGCCGATGGTGTCGTTTGCAATATCCGCCGCTTCCCGGGCCGTTTTCCCGGCAATTTGCATTTCGGAAGGGATATAGCCCATTTCACCCTTTTGAATGATAATGAGCTTATCTGCGGAAGGGAGGGTGGTGAAGCACTTTCCCGGCAAGGACGAGCGCATGGGGATTACCTTGCTTCCGTTTTCCTCCATCATCTCGGCAAACTGGCAGATATGATACAGGTTATTGCTTCCGATCTCGGCATGGGTTTCGTCGATATACCGGCACGTCCGCAGTGTTTTTTCCCCGTCTGGGCGTGTAATTTGGATTTGCTCTCCGTCTGCGATTCGGAACAGTTCCCGGTATTCGGGGGTGATGAATCGGATTCCGTTTTTGGCTTTTTCCATGTGGGCGTCCAAATGCTCTTTGACGTAGCAGAATACATAGAAATTGTAGTCGTCCACCATCGGGTTGCAGCGTATTAAGAAGCTGTGCCGCCCTTTGTCGATACGGAAACCGTATTCCTCGCAGTAGTTGCCCTGAAAGGCGCTGTCCGGGTTGTCCTTGCAGAAAAGCCGCATGGCATTGCGGCTTTCAAACAGCCCGCCGCCCACATCTTCAAAGCGCAGGGCGTTGACGACCTTATCAAACTCGTCGCCAAAATCATCGGAACGGAAGCCCTTGATATGATCCTGCCATGAGGTATAAAACTCCGTGCCGGTTTTCCCAAAGTCGCCGCGCAGATACCCGATACTGCCGGTCTGCGCCCGAATCTGGCTGCTCTGCTGATAGGCATACAGCCTTTCCTCCGGCTGCATGGGTTTGATGGTAAGCTGCATTACCGTTCACGCTCCTTTTTCTTTTTTTCAGGCTGCTCCTGCCCCCGGCTCTGGTATTCCAGTTCCTGCCCGGCGCGTTCCAATAAGTCCCGTTCCGCCGCTTGGCGGGTAGAAAAATAATGCCCCCAAAAGTAGTTGTCGCCATTCTTACACTCCCATGTTACAAACGGGGCCGGAGCGTTCGGCATTTCCCCGATGACAAACTCCGCTTTTCCAATATGGACGGAATCGGTGATGGTATATCCCGCATTTGTACGCATTTCCATTTATCGTGCCTCCTTGTCGCTTCGTCGCTGTTCTTTTTTCGCCTGTTCCTGCTGCAAAATCCCGGAAAGGCGCTCTTTTGCCCATTCGGGCAGTTTATCCGGCTTTACTACGCCCTGAATGTCATACCGTTCCCATCGGATATGCCTGCCGGAATACAGTTTGATACAAAAACAGGCGTTCCCACGGGCGTTTGCCTGCGCGCCATTACCGCCTGTAACATACACAAGCTGGTGGTTTACTGTGCGGTATTCCGGGGCAAGGGCGCTGGTCTTGACCGCCACGATTTTCCCCTCGATACATTCGTCATAGCTGTTGGGAAAGCAATCGCCGGGGGTTAAGGGCGCAAGGGGGACAGCCGCCTGTTCCTGTTCAGCCAGCACCTTTCCGGCCTGCTGCTGGATTCGCTCCCCAAACAGCTTCATCATTTCGGCAAAGTTATCGCCCACCATGCAATCGCTGTATTCATAAAAAAGCTCGTTGGCGGTATATAAGGCGCAGAAATATGGCTCGGCATTGGTTTCATCCACGCCGAACACGACCTCCTTGCCGCCAATCCGCACCGCTTGGGTGATTTCATAATTTTCCGCCATCCGTTTTTCCTGATCTGCTTTTGGCATAGCTACGCCTCCCACAGCAGATACATTCGGATATACCGCTTGACCAGCGATACATCGTCAAAAATCCGCGTTGTTCTCGTAAGGTAATAGACCGCCTCTTTCCATTCCTTCAATCGAAAAGCCGAATCGTCCAGCAACAGCAGATCGGCCAGCGCCGCGCGGCGGTTTATCGGATTCAGCCGAAGGTCGGAAACAAAGCAGCCCTGTTTTTTCGCCAGTATGTCGAGTACATGGGGTTTATCCATTGTCCCGCCTGCTTTCTTCGGCCTTTTGCAGCAGTTCTTCCACCAGCCTGCCAGCCCGCAGGGTGTTCTGTTCGGCAAGCACCCTGTTCTGCACACATAAAACTGCGCGGATATTGGGGACGGTAATGCCGGGAATCTCCACCATTTCCTCCGGCGTGACGGTCAAAAGCTGTACCGGCGAATAGCCCGCCTGTGCGAAAATGCGGAACAGCCTTGCTTCAAATCGTTCCTTTTTCATTGAGAATCCATCTCCTTTACATATTTTTAGGGATATGTAAAGGGCGGCTTTTCAGCCGCCCACAGGGAAATTGCTATTTCTTTTTCCTGTTACGCACATACAGGAATACCAGCCCCGCCACAATGAAAACGACAAGGCCGATGGCGATGATAGAGTTCAGTTCCATTATTCAGCGTCCTCCTTTTTGCGTTTTTTCAGGCCGATCACGCCGAGCGTAACAGCGCCCACGGCGGAAACGCCCATCAGGGCAGCCCACAGCCACGGTTTGCTGTCGTCGCCGGTTTTCGGCGTATCCCGCAGTTCGTTGTGCATTTCGGCTACGGTGGTCTTATCGGCCAGAATCGTTACCGTCTTATCCGCAGGCAGCACGTAGTTGGCGCTGGCCTCGTTGGACACCTCCGAAACGGTGTAATCGCCCATGCGCAGCTCCACATGGATTTCACCATTTTCGTCGGTCACAAAGGTTTCGTCATAACCGTTCGCGCCGGTAATGCGGAAAGCAAAGCCTTCCAGCTTTCCATCGCTGGACGTTTTCTCGATCCGCAAAGCGCCCGTCTGCGCCATATTCACAAAGCCAATCCCGGCTTCATTTTCCACCTCGTAGGTCTTATCCTGTTCGGTGATCTCCACATAGTAGGCGTTTTCATCCAGCAGGAACGAATCCGGCGCTTTGGATTCTTTTACGAACACGCCGCCATACTCCACATGGGTCATTTCATAAATGCCGGTGCTGGTTTCCTCCATAAGCCCCAGCAATTCATCTTCCTCGTCCAGTTCCTGATTCCCGTTGCTGTCGCGGTACACCTCAAATTCAGCGCCCGTCAATTTGTTGCCGGGGTAATCCTTATCCACCTTGGTCAAGCGGAGATTGCCATAGATTCGCTGGTTTTCGATGGTAATTTCAACCACAGCCCCGTCCTCGTCAATCGTCACGGGGAATACCTCATCGGAAAGCGCGAATCCGGTCACGCCCTGCACCTCTTTTAACAGCCAGTTTCCGTAGGGTACGCCCTCAAAACCGAAGCTGCCATCCTCCAAAGAAGTTGCGGTAAGGATTGCGTTTTCGGCGGTAAACTCGGTTTCATCTTCCCGGAACAGCCCGATTACAGCGCCCTCAAGCCCTGTACCGTTTTCGTCGGTTTTCATGCCCTTGATTTCGCCGCGAATCAACTTGTTCTCAATGGCTTCGCCATTGTTGGCCTTGATTTCCACAACCGGAACGGAAGCGCCCGCATATTCAAAGGTAAAGGGGAAGGTTTCGCCATTCAGCAGATAGTGGCTGTCGGTCGAGAGTTCTTTCAGGTAAAAGCTGGCGAAAGGCAGATCGGTCTGGCAAACGGCGCTGCCATTTTCATTCAGGGAGAGGATTTCCATTAAACCGTCTGCGGGGATCACCGACCCGTCCGCCGCCACAATATCCTCCTGTGCGAACAGGCCAAAGGTAACCGCTGCGCTTTCACCGTTCGTGCCAAGCTGGAATCGCTCGTCCTGCTCCAACACCTTATCCAGCGTTACCTTTACTTTCTGGCGCTCGTTGTAGAAGCCGGTGCTGGTTTCGGTGATTTCGATTTCCTGACCGGCATAGGTTAATTCCACAACCTGCGGCTCCGCGCCGGTATCGGTCATACCATAAGGGAATTCAGTTTCGCGGATTTCAAATTTCCCAAGATACAAAGGCTTGCTCTGGGCTGTCCCGTCAGGGCCGGTGGTGATGGCATCGACAACCTCGCCTGCGGAATAGCGCAGCGTCCCGTCCGGCGTGTAAACATCTTCCACAGCGGTGATCTCAAATACTGCGTCGGGCAAGCCCTGTACTTCATAGACGGGCTGGTACACACCATTGTTTTCCGTAACGGAGGCAAACACCTCGCCGGTTTTGCTGACCTTGATAATGCCTTTCTGCGCAACGTTTTCCTTGACGACCTCAATGATGGTCACGCCGCCTTCCTCGCTGGAAGCGTCCTGCGTTACATCAAAATACACCGGCTCGGTGGAAAGGGTGTACCCATACGGGGCCTGTACCTCGACCAAAGAAAAGCCGGTGCCATATTCAAGCGGCTCCGGTGTAATCAAATAGCCTTCCGCATTGGTGTAAAAGGTATCAATCTCGGTGATTTCGGGATAGGTGAAGGTCTGCGTAATCAGGCTTCCGTCCGGATTATATAGCTGGAAGCCAGCGCCCGCGTAGGGGATCACCTGTCCGGTTTCCGCGTCCACCTTAACGATCTTGATATGGCTCTCAAAGTTGGCGTTGTTGATGAGGTAGCGGTAGGTCTGTCCGTCCTGCGCGATATACACCTCAAAATCGGACATGAGTTCCCTGCCGGGCCAGCCCACCGTCTGGTGAACCGTGTAAATCCCGTATGGGAGATCGACGCTTTGGCAGTAGCCGTTTTCGTCGCAAACAAGGTAATCGTGCTCGGATTCCTTGGCGTTTTCATAGCTGCCCGCCGATTTCAGATAGATTTCAAACTCTGCGCCTTCCTCCGGCGTTTCAACCTGTGTTTCACCATCGTCGGTATGCTTGATGATGGCGATATTGCCCTTGATGATTTCTTCCGTTGCGTCGATGGCGGTATCGTTCAGTTCAATCTCATACAGCTCCGGCTCTGCGCCCACAGGGTAGACGGTGGGGTCTAACAGATAGCCCTCGCTGGGGTTGATTTCCCGAATCGACCAATCTGAATCGCAGACGTAATACCGGGTTGTGAACTGACTGTTTTCATCGGTGGTATAGCTGTCGATCAGGGTGTCGCCCTTGTAGATTCCATAGGTGGCTCCGGCAAGGGAAGCGTCGCCCTGTGCTGTCCCGGTTTCGCTGTCGCTCTTGGTAACGGTAACACGGAACTTTTTGAGGATATTCTGGAAACTCTTGTGGGTGACTTCATTCCACTCGATTGCCGCGCTCTGCGCTTCGGGGACGACGTAGCGGATGGCGACGTCCACCTCCTCCAGCACATAGCCCGTGCCGATCAATACGTCCTCAAAACGCGCCACGCCGGTGGAATCCGCCACCGCATATTCGTCAACCTCCAAACCGGAAAGGGACGTACCATACAGGTGAAAGGTCGCGCCCTCCACAAGCCCGTCCTCGCTGGTCTTGGTGACTTCCAGATCGCCGCGTTTGAGGGTGTTGTTGAAATGCACAGAAGCAGTCTGCCCGCTGACGATGGTAACGCGCTGAGATTGCGGCGGCTCATAGCGGTCAATCGCCTGCTCGGTGACGGTATAAACGCCCGGGTTGAGATCGGAAATGTCGATTTCACCCGCCGAATTGGTCGTCCTTGTTTCATGGAAGCCCTCGCCGGAAATGGTAAAGGAAATGCCCTCCACCTTACCGTCCTCCGAGGTCTTGATGAGTTTCATGCCGCCTGTCTTGACCTCCAGATTCAGATAACCGGTAACCGGGTCGGAAACCGTTACGCCATAGGTGGTGTAGTCCTGCTGGCCGCTTCCGATTTTCCCGTCCGTCCAGACGACTACGCCGCTTCGCTGCCCGTTGATCTTCTCCGCTTTAATGGAAACCGAGCCTTTAATGGCGGTATCAGAGGAAATCGTCAGCTTGTTGCCGCTTGCGGAAATATCCAGCCCTGCGGCGCTGCTGGTAAAGGTGAAGCTGGAAAGGACGTTGTTTTCGTCCGTCAAAGTTACGGAATATTTTTCCCCGTCCCATTTCAGTTCGTAGGAACCGGCGCTGGCACTGCTGTGGGAAAAGAAACTGGGCAGCATGGTATGGCGCTGCACCTGATTTTCAATGGAATCGTACTGCTCAAAAATCAGGTCGTACAGGGGGTGATTGGCGCTGATATAGTCCGTAACGCTGTCCTTGCCCTGCGCCGCAGCGTTCACATGGCTAAACTGGCTGTCGCGCTCACCTACGACGGTTTCCCACACCAGAAGCTGTGTGGCGATATATCCCGCGATGTCCTCCGCGTCGGCAGGGTCGCGGCTGTCCCATGCGGTGCTGGCGTTGCCCTGCCAGCCATATTGCATGATCCGCCCAAGGTACTCTTTGATAGTGGAGGGCGAAATAGTGGGGTTCATGTCCGAGGGGTAATTATCCCAATAGCTTTCATCCCGCCCCTGATACTTGTCGCCGGTATGAACGCCGACGCCCGGCTCAATACAGTAAACCGCGCGGCCATTAAATGAATCCTGCGCGTGGACGGTAAAGTGGCTGCTTTCGTCCACCGTCCAGCCACCCATCAGGTTGAGTGCCGGATGGTCCCAGCCGGTTTTCTGCGGGTCTGCGCTGCGGGGAAGATCCACAAGGTAGGTGGTCATTTCTTCACCGGCGGCAAAGGCCGTGATCCCCATCCCCGAAAATACTCCAAAGCACATGAGCAGTGCAAGAAGCATGGATAGGGGCTTTTTCAATGCTTTCATTAAGCTACCTCCTTAAAATCAGGCAAAAAAAAGGCACACCGTTTTACCGATGTGCCAGTCTGTGGATATTCATAGTTGATGACATAGAAAAAGGCGGCGGGGCATTTTTACCCTACCGCCTTGGCCGGTCAGCACATTTCATTTACCCATTCCTGAACGTCCTCCAGCGACAATTCATAGCGGCTTCCCGCCGCAACGGAATTGCTGTCCAGCGAGATAATCATATACCCGCCGAAATTGTCCGGGGAAACTGCACGTGGGGATTTGTGAAGCGCATAACCGGCTTTCTGCAAAACACGACGAAGCTCCCGTTCTTGGGAATATCCTGTACGCATGAGAATACCTCCTCGTTCGATATTCCATGCCAAACCACGCCACGCCCGTCGTTGTTGATGGGTTTATTCTAACACGCTCTTGTAAAACAGGCAATTACCTGCCAAAAAGAACGCTTTTGCTCCTCACCGCCTTTCCTTTACGCACAGCCGGTATGTCAGAGGCATTTTCCCCTGGAAAGTGTGCGGCTCCTGAAAAAGCGTTGGCTGCTCCCCGGTTCTTCTTTTTTAGCTGGTTTAGCTGGTAATCGAGGGGGAGAGGTGTGGAGAGGGGGAACAGCGCAAAGCCTGTTTTGATAAATGGGCGTACTGCTCCCTTGGCAGTCCGGTTATCGTTCCATACTGCGCTGCCGCTTGCGGTACAGTTCCAGCGCCTTAATAATGGTATCTTCGATTTTCTGCGCGGGCGTCCCCGGCGCAAAATACCGACTGATCCGTTCCTTTGGGATTTTGATTTGTTCCTTTTGATTTGGCTTTTCCTCCTGCATAATGGATAAGATAACGTCCGGGTTCAGCTTGCCCTCCTGCGAAAACTTCCGCATTTTGATGGCTTGGGCGTGGGACGGGGTGCAATCCTCGCTAAACATGGTATCCAGCAAAAAATGCTGTTCCTGTTCCACCAAATAGGATAGTTCCACAGCCGGACGGAGGGCGATTTTCCCGTCGTCCACCATATCCAGTATTTTAGGAAGCAGATAAGTGAGGCGGATATAGCGTTGAATTTGGCTTTTGCTATCGCCAGATTGTTCTGCAAGAATGTCACGCGACTTGTGCCCCACTGGGGCACAAGTTAAATCAAGGCGTTTACCTTGTCTATTCATTGCGTCCAGTTTCATTTTGTAGGCAAACGCCTTTTCAGACGGGAGGATTTTTTCACGCTGCAAGTTGCTGTCCACCATAACAATGATGGCTTCATCGTCGGTGAGATTGCGGACAATGCAGGGGATTTCCGGCAGCTCGGCCAGTTCCGCCGCACGCTTTCGCCTGTGTCCGGCTACCATTTCATACCCGCCGCCCGGTTTTTCCCGCACAAGGGCAGGCACCAAAACGCCATGCTCCTTGACGCTTTCCGCCATTTGCTGCATTTCCTCATCCATCCGTACCTTGAACGGGTGGTTAGGAAAATCGCTGATTCCACCCGGCGACAGATTGATAACGCGCTCCAGCTTGGCCTCGTCGCGGCTTTCCTGCGTGGAAAACAGGTCATCTACCGAGGTCAGCAGACCGGCTACGCTGTTTTTCGCCAATCTCCATCACCTCCTGTACCAAAGTCTGATAGGCTTCTGCCGCTTTCCCGCGCGGCTCATGGCGGAAAATGCTCTTATCCGCCGTACTGATTTCCGCCAGACGCACCGTTGCGGGAATAACCGCTTGCAGGACGGGCAAATGCTTTCCGAAGTTTTCCTTGACCGCCGAAACGACCTCCTTGCGGAAATTCGTTTCGTTTGCCATTGTCAGAAATACGCCGCCGATTTTCAGATTGTGGTTGATTCCCTTTTTTACGTTCTGCACAGTGCCGACCAGTTCCGTCATATCCTCCGCGGCCAGATAGTCGGCCTGTACAGGAATCAACACATAATCCGAAGCGGAAAGGGCGTTGATGACCAGCATACCGAGGGACGGGTTACAATCGAGCAGCACATAGTCGTAGGGCTTCTTGATACTGTTCACATAGCGCCGCAGCACCATTTCCCGGCTCATGACGTTCACAAGGCTCACTTCCACAGCCGACAGGGTGCGGTTTGCCGGGACAAAATCAAAGCCCTCATGGTGGCGCAGGATTTCCGGGTGGCTGCTGTTTTCCGTATCTGCCACAACGTCATTCAGCGCGTTGCCAAGCGTTACAGGCAGGTCGTGGGGCTTTCGTTGTCCCAGCATTTTGGTGAGATCGCCCTGCGGGTCAACATCAATCAGCAGGACATTTTTTCCGTTCATGGCCAGCCCTGCGCCGATGTTATACACGCTGGTGCTTTTCCCAACGCCGCCTTTCTGATTGGCTACTGCAATGACCTTTGGTTTTGCCATAGGCGGGTTCCTCCTTTTTCATAGATTTAGCCCACCGTTGGCAGGACGGTGGGCTATGTACGGAGGAAATGGAAAAGCCGCCTATTCTGTGGAAGAATAAGCGGCGGTTTGCGTCGATATGTTGTTTTCAGATTTTCTTTACAGGGGCGCACATCACTTTCAAAAGCAGTTCGTCAACGCAGCCGGAATCCCTGTTTTCCCGGAGCAGGGCGTTCCGCAGCCGGTTCAGGCTCTGGATTACGAGGGCGGCTTCCTCCGGCGTATATGCGACAAAGTATTTTTGTTTCTTCATCTGGCCTGCCTCCTTTGTGCTTCCATTATATATGGCGGGGAGGATAGCCGCAAATGTGCGATTTTCCGGCTCGGTTTAAGTCATGAAGCACCCACACTATTAGATTTTTTCGGTGAAATATATTCGTCTGCTGCCAAAAACCTTGATTTCATGCGGGTTTGCGAGAGTGTCGTTATGAACATCGGTACCAAATCTGTTACCGTTGTTGATACCATATCAGCAACGGTAATTTTTTATTTTCCACCGTCTGAGGAGTGGTTTTTGCGAAAAGCAGGGCTTTTCCCGAACATTCCCGGCCATCGGCGCAATGTACGCCCGGATTTGCTGCGGCCATGATGAGTCTCTCCGGAACTTAGCAAAACGGCAATCGTTATAAGAGTAGAAACGATAAATGATTATTATCCATATAGAAACCCGCTGAAGGCTGAATGCTACTCTGAGCCTTGGACGAGTTTTCGCTTATTACCGTGGGACAGAAAGGACAAAAAGGACAGAACCGGGCTGGTATTCTCAGTAATTCTTGATACCCTTATTATCTCACAGGCGCCGTTGCTTTCACAGGACGTCATTTATTATGCGCTTACGTTATCATTTACGAAGTTTCCGTACAAAACGAAAGTGCACAGAAACTTGACATCCCCTGCCCATAATTATGGATTGTTACGGCTTGACTATGATGAAATATTCAAAGTCTCTTTGCTGATTCGGAAAAATTTGCTTGAATCAGTAAAGAGACTTTGACTTACTTTGCACATTGAACATCGGTATCACCTGATTCATCAAAGAGCCATCCGAATCAGCAAACAAAATACCAAAGTGCAAACAGCAAAAACTGATTGCGCTATTGCTTGATCGAAAGTGTGCCTCAGAAATCTGACTCCACGAAAATATTATCTGAAAACTGGAACGGAAAAAGTTTTTTAATGCGGATTACAATAGAAAAAATCAATATTTTTAGGAAAACATTCATAGTGTAATATCAATATTTCTTGACAAAAATTGATTTTGCGGATATTATATTGAAAAAGGAGCTGATCTCAATGGCGATTACAACAAAAGAAAGCATCCTCAAAGTTCTGAGTGCTTATAATCCGTGGTGGAAAACCGGGACAGTTAGCCCGCAGATGTCAAAAACCTACAAGAGGTTTGCATTCCACGAAGCGATGAAGCGATTGACGGATAAAGGAATTCGCCGCTCTGTGGTTTTGACCGGGACGAGACGCGTTGGAAAAACAACCATCCAATACCAAATGATCGAAGCGCTGTTAAAGTCAGGTGTGGCACCGCAGAAAATTGTTTTTATTTCTTTGGATCATCCTATGCTGAAGCTCAGCCAATTTCAGGATGTTCTGGAGTGTTATCATGAAAATATCTATGCAGAGCAGGATGCCTATTACTTCTTTGATGAGGTGCAGTACGCACAGGACTGGGATCGATGGTTAAAAATCATTTATGATACACAGCCTGAGACCCGTGTTGTTGCAACCGGTTCTGCGAGTCCGGCGTTGATGAAGGGCAGCAGAGAAAGTGGTGCCGGCCGTTGGACCGTTATACAAGTCCCAACGATGTCTTTTTATGAGTACTGTGAACTGCTGAATCTGGATCGCCCCAATATTGCCTCCGATTTGAAAGTAACAACATTGCTCCACAAAAGTCAAATTGAGCGGACTCAAATTATGATGCAGCTTTCCAAGGTTCAAAATCATTTTATGCGGTATTTGCAGGTTGGCGGTTTTCCGGAGTTGGCATTGGCTGACAATGATTTGATGGCGCAGCAGATCATGCGAGAAGATGTTGTGGATAAAGTTCTTAAGCGTGATCTTCCCTCACTGTACAATATCCGTAACGCAACGGAGCTGGAGAGAATTTTCTTATACCTCTGCAATGTATCTTCGGAAATTGTATCGATTGAGGCAATTACGAAAGAACTGAACGGTGTATCTCGCACAACTGTAGAAAACTATATTCAGTATCTGGAAAGTGCAAATTTGATTTATCAGAGTTGGCCGGTTGATATGGCAGGGAAAAAGGTATTAAAGGCGCGTCCTAAAATTTATATCGCCGATGCGGCAATTCGGAATGCTGTTTTGATGGATGATTCTGTTTTGACGGACCCTGTTGAGATGGGAAAGATTGTTGAAACGGCTGTTTACAAGCATGTCGCAGCGTTTTATTATCAATATGCTACTTCGGTGGGCTATTTTAGAGGTGGAAAAAAGGGCAAAGAAATTGATATTGTGGTGGACTATCCTAATACGAAAAACATCCTCATTGAAGTTAAATACAGAGAAGGTGCGCCAATTGCGGATGATGATGCGATCGTAGAATTGTGTGAGGAATCGTCGGCAGCAATAATTATAACCAAGAATGCGGACGATTACGGAGTTCATAACACAAAGTGCGGTAAAGATCTACTACGAATTCCTGCATTTGCGTTCCTTTATTTGCTTGGGAATGCAGAAAAACATGGATATCGCGGAATGGAACAATAAAATAGGTTATATTCTGTCCTTTCTGTCCCCATTGTCCCGGTGCATCAGGACGAACGCCGCAAAAATGCACCACGCCTGCAAAGCATGGTGCATGGTATCCACGAACAGTAGATTTGCCATATCGAGTGGTCATTAGGGATTTCACCTGTGGCCACTCGATTTTTTATTCTGGTACGGTTTGATGCAGGGAGCAGGCAGTGGTCCAATGCCACTAAGTTAACGACACTGTTTTCAAATGTAGCCCAATGCTGGGCGGCGCTCGTCCGAGGGCCACTGGTTCGGGACACAAAAGGAAATCTGTATCATATCGCGCCGAAAGAAAAAAAGCCCCGCCTGCACAAGCAGGCGGGAAAATTTTTGCTCTCTTTTGTGTTCGGGAGTTTTTCTCCATCCCGCGGCTCACATGGCCGCAGCCTCGGGGCTGCGGAGCTGGAGCTGCAGGCGGTCGGCGATGAGGGCGATGAACTCGCTGTTCGTCGGCTTGCCCTTCGTGTTCGACACCGTGTAGCCGAAGAAGCGCTGCAGCGTCTCCAGATCGCCGCGGTCCCAAGCGACCTCGATGGCGTGGCGGATGGCGCGCTCGACGCGCGAGGGCGTCGTGGCGAACGTCTTGGCCACCTGCGGATAGAGCACCTTGGTGATGGCGTTGATGACATCCATGTCATTGACGGCAATCAGGATCGCCTCCCTGAGATACTGATAGCCCTTGATGTGCGCAGGGACGCCGATCTCGTGAATGATCGAGGTGACCATGGACTCGATGTTGGCGTTGCGCTTTGCTGCGATGGCGGGTTTGCGCGAAACGGCGCTCTCGCAGATCTCGTCGAGACGCTCCACGACGGCACGGCAGCTGCATGGTTTCAGCATGATATATTGCACGCCGAGCGTCATAAACATTGAAGACACATATTCCGTTACGAACTCCACCAAAACCAGAAGCTTTGGCTTTGGATCCAGCCCGGCCGCTGCCTTCAGCACGGACAGGCCGTCCGCCTGCGGCAGCATGAGGTCGACGACCAGCAGATCCGGTTTCAGCTCTTTCAGCAGGCTGATGGCGCGAACGCCGTCGCAAGCCGAGCCGACCACGGAATACCGATTCGTCTGCTTCAGGGCAACGCCGAGCTTCCCACAAAACTCTTCGCTGCCGTTTGCCAGCAGGACCCGATACATTTTTTCCATGTAACAACTCTCCTCCTCGTAGATTCTCTCATTTCCGCATGGATGTACAAGCGGTGCTTCTAATTTAACATATTCGGCCCGCTTTTGCAATGACTTTCCCTGAAAATGTCTGCTTTTTCGTCGACGTTCTTCGACAAACATGCGGAAACGGCAGAAAATATGATACTCTAAGAGGAAAAAGGTGAAAAAATATTCTTATTCACGGAATTAGCGTGAGACGTCCCGTTATTCCGCGTGATCGGTCGAATTTTCATTGCGCTGGCTGAGCCAGATCAGCAGCACGGCAATGTCCGCAGGCGAAACGCCGGAGATGCGCCCGGCCTGCCCGATGGAGCGCGGGCGGATGTCGGCCAGCTTCTGCCGCGCCTCGAGGCGCAGCCCGGCGATGGAGGCATAGTCCGCATCCTCCGGCAGCAGGCGCGATTCCTCGCGGCGGAACGCCTCGATCTGCTGCTCCTGCCGCTGCAGGTACCCCGCATATTTTACCCGGATCTCGACCTGACGTGTCACGGCCGCCGGAAGCTCCGGCCGCTCCGGGTCGAAGGGGGCAAGCTCTGCATAGTGCAGCTCCGGGCGGCGCAGCAGGTCCGCCAGCCGCGCGGAGCTGACGACCTCCGCCGAGCCGCGCGCCTGCAGAAACCCGTTCAGCGCCGGACCGGCGGGCACGCCGGTGTGCTCCAGCCTGCGCTGCTCGCGCCGGACGGCCTCGTATTTCTCCGCGACGGCCTGTGCCTGTTCGGCGGGGATGAGGCCGATGCGATAGCCGATGGGCGTGAGCCGCTCGTCGGCGTTGTCCTGCCGGTGCAGCAGCCGGTATTCGCTGCGCGAGGTCATGATGCGGTACGGCTCCTCCGTGCCCTTCGTGACGAGGTCGTCGATGAGGGTGCCGATGTAGCCGTCCGAGCGTTTGAGCACCAGCGGCTCGCGCCCGAGCAGCTTCAGCGCGGCGTTCACGCCCGCCACAAAGCCCTGCACGGCCGCCTCCTCATAGCCGGACGTGCCGTTGAACTGCCCCGCGCCGTAGAGGCCGGGCAGCTTTTTGCACTCAAGCGTCGCGGAAAGCTCCGTCGGGTCGATGCAGTCATATTCGATGGCGTAGGCCGGGCGCAGCATTTCGGCGTGCTCCAGCCCCGCGATGGTGTGCAGCATGGCAAGCTGCACCTCCTCCGGCAGGCTCGTGGACAGGCCCTGCAGGTACAGCTCGTCCGTCCCGAGGCCGCACGGCTCCAGGAAGAGCTGGTGGCGCGGCTTGTCGGCAAAGCGGACGATCTTCGTCTCGATGCTCGGGCAGTAGCGCGGGCCGACGCCGGTGATGGAGCCGTCGAACAGCGGGCTGCGGTGCAGATTTTCGCGGATGACGGCGTGCGTGCGTTCGTTCGTCCACGTCAGCCAGCACACGGCCTGATTTTTCGGCGGCTCGCGGGTGGAAAACGAGAACGGCTCCGGATCGTCGTCGCCGCGCTGAACCTCCATTTTCGAGAAATCGACGCTGCGCGCGTTGATGCGCGGGGGCGTGCCGGTCTTGAAGCGGCGCATCCGCAGGCCGAGGGCGCGCAGGCACTGGCTCAGCTCCGGCGCGGGGCGCAGACCGTCCGGCCCGGAGTGCAGGACGCACTGCCCGGTGATGACGGTGCTGTCGAGGTACGTCCCGGCCGCGACGACGACGGCGCGCACGCGGTATTCCGCGCCGAGCTGCGTCACGACGCCGCTGACGTGCCCGTCCTCCGTCCGGATCTCCGTGACGGCGGCCTGCTTGAGATAGAGGTTCGGCTCGCGCTCGAGCAGGCGCTTCATGTGCTCCTGATAGCGGCGGCGGTCTGCCTGCGCGCGCAGGGAGTGCACGGCCGGGCCCTTGCCGCGGTTGAGCATGCGGTACTGGATGCAGCAGGCGTCCGCCGCGCGGCCCATCTCGCCGCCGAGGGCGTCGAGCTCGCGCACGAGATGGCCCTTGCCCGTGCCGCCGATGGCCGGGTTGCAGGGCATGTTGCCCACGGCGTCCAGATTGATCGTGAACACGACGGCTTGCAGCCCCAGCCGCGCGGCCGCGAGACCGGCTTCGATCCCGGCATGGCCCGCGCCGATGACGGCAATGTCATAATTTCCTGCAAAATAGCTCATTTACGCTCATCTTTCTTTCAAATCACAGCGGTGACTGCTTGATCTTTGCATAGCGGCGGGGATAGGCCGGGGGCGTCGGGCGCTCCTTGCGGATGACGATGACGCAGCGCGGCGCGCCGTCGATGTCGTATGTCTCCGTTTTTTCCACGCGGCCGCCCAGCCTTGCGATGCCGCGCTTCGCCTCCTCCAGCTCCTCGGCCGCGGCGGCGGCCTTCATGGCGAGGAAATACCCGCCCGGCTTCACGAACGGCAGGCACAGCTCCGCCAGAATGTTCAGCCGTGCCACCGCGCGGGACGTCGCGATGTCATATTGCTCGCGTGCCTTGGCGGCATAGTCCTCCGCGCGGGAGCAGACGCACTGCGCCGGGACGCCCATGTCCCGCAGCGTCGCCTCCAGCCACGTCACGCGCTTGCCGAGGCTGTCGAGCAGCGTCAGGTCGAGGCTCGGCTCGCCGAGCTTCAGCGGCACGCCGGGGAAGCCCGCCCCGCAGCCGACGTCGATGACGCGCCTGCCTGAAAACGGCACGATGCGCAGCAGCGCGAGGCAGTCGGCAAAGTGCAGTTTCGCCACGGCCTGCGGCTCCGTGATGGCCGTCAGATTCATAACGCGGTTCTGCTCGAGCAGGCGCGCGCCGAAGTCGCACAGCTGCTCCGCCTGCGCCGCCGTCAGCGGCACACCGAGCGCTGCGCAGGAATCCAACAGGGTTTGCAGCATATTACGATACCTCCCGGTAAACCTGAATAACAATGCCTAGGTCGCAGAACGTTGCCCGGCCGGGGACCTGCAGCACGCGCACGGTGTCATACACCATGCCAAGCGCCGCGACGGTGCAGCCGGCGCTTGCCATCGCCACGGGCCAGAACCACACGAGCGGCACGCGCGCCAGCGCGAACCACAGCGCTGCGCCTACGAGCACGGGCGGGAGCAGCCGCACGGCAAGCACGGCGGCACGGCCCAGCTCCGCATTCGAGCCGACGCACGGGCGCCGCGCAAAGATGGAGCAGAACGGGGTCATCCGGCCGAACAGGGCCAGCAGCGGCCACGGCAGCAGATAGCGCGCCCACTGCGCCACGAGCGACACGGCGATGCTCTCCCCAATGGCGAGCAGCCACCTGCGCTGCCCGCCCTCGACGATCGGCTCCATCGCATCAAGGCCGCGCCATTTCCAGAGCGCGGCAAACAGGCCGATGACCGCGAGCGCGGAGAGCACCCGCAGGATGCGCCGGTGCCCGCGCTCCATGGAGAGGGAAATTTCCTCGATCTTTTCTTTCATATTCGCTCACTTTCCGACACAGAATCGCTCAAAAATGCGATTTGTGATATCCTCGCGGACCGTCCGGCCCGTGACCTCGCCGAGGGCGGCCATGGCCTCCTCCACGTCCGTGAGAACGGCGTCCGGCGTGACGCCGAGGCCGAGGCCCGTTTTCGCCCGTTTGATGGCGCGGGAGGCGCGGTCGAGCGCGCCGAACTGGCGCGGGTTGGTCAGGAGGGAGCCGTCACAGGCGTTTTCGCCGAGGAACCAGCCCTCGAGCAGGGCTGGCAGGGCGTCCAGCCCTGCGCCCGTGCGGGCAGAGACGGTCAGAACGGTGTCGAACGGCAGCTCGTCCGGCGAGACGGCGGCGGGCAGGTCTGATTTGTTGCACAGGGCCAGACTGCGCGGGGCGCATTTGGCCGCTTCGATGGCGCGGCGGTCCTCGTCCGTCAGGGGCTGCGAGGCGTCGCAGACGAACAGGGCCAGCTCCGCTTCGCGCGCGGCCTGCTCCGAGCGGGCCACGCCGAGGGCCTCGATGGCGTCCCCGGCCTC
>ENA-UOOA01002725-UOOA01002725.1-human-gut-metagenome-genome-assembly--contig:-P61old-NODE-2725-length-23985-cov-77.429628_pt1 | contig 23985 bp, 35 predicted proteins | sample MGYA00242467_ERZ724014 | MGnify/ENA metagenome assembly ERZ724014 | reverse complement strand
AAGCCATGGGCAGCAGAATTTATCAGCGGTGCGGCAAATATAAGCTGAAAATCGGCAGAGGAGAAGGGCGGAACTACAGAACGAGAGAGGAGCTTGAGGTATGAATAAAGTGATTCTGATGGGACGGCTGGTAAAAGAGCCGGAGGTGCGGTATTCGCAAGGGGCAGAGCCTATTGCGGTGGCAAGATACACGCTTGCGGTGAACCGTAGATTCAAGCGGCAGGGAGAACCTGAGGCGGACTTCATCAACTGCGTGGCATTTGGCAAAACGGGAGAATTTGCAGAGAAATATTTCAAAAAAGGGCAGATGGTTTCTGTTGTCGGTAGATTGCAGGTGCGTAGCTGGGAGGACAACGAAGGCAAAAAACGTTGGAGCACGGATGTGATTGTGGAGGAGCAGTATTTTGTTGAAAGTAAACGTGACAGTGAAAAGAATGGTGAGAGTAAGCCTGCACCGGAACAGAGCAGACCCGCAGCGACACAGGAGAAACCTGCAAAGCAGATGGGGTTGGCGGATAGCCCTGGTTTTTATCCCATTGATGAGACAATAGAGGATGATGATTTGCCATTCTGAGGAGTGAGGGAATGCAGAACAAACATGAAATATGGGAATTGCGGCAGATGCAGGCGTTGCCGTCGGAGGATGGATACTTGATATTGAGGGAGGTTGCAGGTGTGGATCGAAAAGAAACAACAAGTTTTTTGAGCAGGCTGCTCATAAGAGACAGATTTTCCGGTGCCGGAAAGTATTGGGCGAGCGAGGTAAGTATTGATCCGTGGAGTTCCGGCGGGAAAAGAGTAGATTTCATGCAGTTTGTGCCGCACACGCAATGTGCGGTATCCGACATAGAAAAGGGCATATTTATTTGCTACGAGGTGAAAAGCTGCGGTGAGGATGTTTACAGCGGTAACGGGCTCAATTTTTTAGGAGAAAAGAATTACATTGTAACTACGATGCAATGCTACAAGGATGTTTTATGCCCCGATATGAGAAGCGGGAAATTTTGGAAGCATTTGAGGGAAGTGGCACCGGAGTCAAGCAACGCGATTGGAATTATGGTGGCTGTGCCGCTTGACGCAGATATTGAGAGCGAGTTTGAAAACACGACGGATTTGGATGCTGAAAATACATATTGGCGGTTCAAAGTTGTAATTCCCTGCCGGCAGGGGTTAAGGAAAAGGTCGCTTGTGGAATTGCTTTTCTGTATGCTAAGGAGCGGCAGAACATGATTTGTGGATTGTGTAAGGGAGGCGAGAAAATGGATATTAAACTTGATAAAAAAATCAAACAGCTGCGGAGAACGCAGGAGCAGGCAGAAAAATATGCACCGGAAGGCAAGGATGGGATGGAAGCAAGGGCTCTCAGAGCTTTGGGCGAGGACAGCAAGCGGCTTGCTGACTGGCTGGAAGAACTAAAACGCTACAGGGACTTGGAAGAACAGGGGCGACTGTTGGTGCTGCCCTGCAAGGTCGGAGATACGGTGTATGAAATCCTCGAAGAAACCGTACCGAACCACTATTTTTATATCAGCGAGCACAAGGTGCAGGATGTATCGGTAAAGGCTGTCAAGTATGCTGACGAATGGGAACCGTATGACTATGAGAACCTGTATTTCACAAGAGAAGAAGCGGAAGTGGCACTGGAGAAAAGGAGGAATGGCGAATGAGAAATGAATGGACGAAAATAACTGACGGTTTGCCGCCGATAGGAGTTCCTTTAATCGTTACAGTGAAGGACGGTCTACAAGGCAAGCCGAACACGCTTAGATACCCTGTCTATTACGAAAAAGCAAAAGATGGGTGTGGGTATCGTTGGAGTTGGAGGTTTGGAGATTATGACTATGACTTGGTACCGGAGGTCAGCGAGGTAATCGGTTGGATGGAAATGCCGGAGTCGTTGGAGGTGCAGGAATGATTGATGAAATTTTCAATGTGATGGAGTGTTTTGAGGACTGTTTTGTAAACAGGTTTGGAGAATTGATTATATCAGACAGAGGGAATATGTACTTTACAGCGAAAGGCTGTAAAGATAAGACAGCTATTATCTGCAAACTTTTAGAATGGTGTTCCAGACCGATTGCAAAAGGAGAGCCGTATGCATCAGCAAAAAGAAATCAGGAGTGGAGAGAAAAACTTCTGGAGGGATACAACAAGTATCTTGGAACGCAATTCACACAAACTGATATGTACTGGATATATGACAAATTGGGAAATGCGGCAAACCATGAGCTTACATTGAAATTTATCGAAAGCGGATATGATTTGAACCTTGTGTACCCACAGAAAGGAACAAAAAAATGATTGAGAAAAACAGAGAAACCAATACATACCATGCTATTTGCGACTGCTGTTATGAGTATTCAGACGAGTATAACAGCTTTCACGAGTGTGCACATGGCATCAAGGAGGAAGGCTGGAGACAGCACTATAACAAGAGTGAGGACGAATGGGAGCATTTCTGTCCGAATTGCAGGGAGGATTGAGCATGGATAGACTTAACGAGAAAATCAAACAGCACATTCCGCAGGACGAGCTGTTAGCGCAGTTAGCAGAGGAATGTGCGGAGTTATCGCAGGCGGCATTGAAGCTGCGGCGAGCATTGACGGGCATCAACCCTACGCCCGTGGCAGCAGACGAGGCAAGGCGGAATCTGGTGGAGGAGGCAGCGGATGTCTACAATGTGCTGGGGCTGCTGTTGGACGCGGAGGACAACGCCGAGATATACGAGATCATCCGGAGGAAGAAAGCAAGATGGGTAAAACGGTTGGAGGGGTGATAGCTTGGCAATTGTAAGGGAAAATGAGGAGAAGAAAAGATACTTAAACGGGTATCGGGACTGCACACGGCGAGAACGGCAGTTGCAGGAGCAGATTGACGCGTTACGCAGTCAGCAGATGTTTCCGAGTATGAACCATGACGGGATGCCGCAGGGAAATGCACACAGCGACCTGTCTGGATATGTGGCGAGGCTGGATGCACTCATCAGCCAACTGGAGTATGAGCAGGCTATGGCGGTACGGCAGTACAAGGAAATCCATGACAGGATACATCAGATGCAGGACGGGGCGGAGAAGGAAGTGCTGATTCGGCGGTATCTGATGGGAAGGACATGGGAGCAGATTGCGGTGGAGATGAATTACACATATCGGCATGTGACGAGACTGCATGGGACTGCATTACAATCTTTTTCCCTTCCGGAAAAGATGTCATAGTATGTCCTATTGGAAAGTGGTATTATGGCATTGTGAAAATATAGGATATTTCATGATACCTCCTATTTTGGGCACTCGGAAACGGGTGCCTTTTTTCATTACAAAGAAAGCGGGGCGGAAAAATGAATATAAGAACAACTGTTTACAAATTACAGAAAGCCCTGCTGATGCAAGGGCGAAAAATAAAAATCAATCAGATACAGGCGTATTCCCAAAAAGTTGGGAAAATGATAACGAAATATATTGTCATTGAAAGCAGAGAATTGGAAGATGGCAGAACAAAAAACGAGACCTTACTGGAAACCTACAGCATGGTTGATATTGCAAAGCAGCTTGCCCTTTTATACCGAGGTGATGACGCATGAAGCTGACACCAAAACAGAAAGCGTTTGCGGATTATTATATCGAATGCGGCAATGCGACAGAAGCGGCAAGAAAGGCAGGATATCAATCGAAAAGCCTTGGAGAGGATGCAGCGAAAACCCTAAAAAGCCCTAAGGTTTCGGCATATATAGCCGAGCGGCTGGGGGCGCAGGATAAAAAGCGCGTTGCCGATGCGGATGAGGTGATGGAGTTTTATACTGCGGTGATGCGTGGCGAGGTAAAAGACCAGTTCGGCTTGGATACGGCACTGAGCGACCGTCTGAAAGCAGGTGCGGAGCTAATGAAGCGATATTCTGCGGCTGGTACGGTAGCGGTTCTGCCTGTTACCATCATTGACAATATCCCGAAGGAGGATGCAAATGTCTGATTTAACAAAGCTGATTGCGCCTTCATTTTACGGGGTGCATCATGACATCAAAGCGGGGCGGCACACGCACTACTGGCTGAAGGGTGGGCGTGGCTCTACGAAATCCTCCTTTATCTCTGTTGAAATCATTCTGGGGATGATGCAGGACACCGCCGCCAATGCGCTGATTCTGCGGAAGGTGGCGGTCAATCTGAAGGACAGTGTGTATGAGCAGCTGCTCTGGGCGATTGAGGCGTTAGGCGTAGAGCATCTGTGGAAAGCAAAGCTAAGCCCTCTGCAGCTTTCGTATCTCCCGACAGGGCAGAGGATTTTGTTTCGTGGGGCGGACGAGCCGAAGAAAATCAAATCCACGAAATTCCGAAAGGGCTATTGCAAATACATCTGGTACGAGGAGGCGGACGAGTTTGCGGGGATGCAGGAAATCCGCACCATCAACCAATCCCTGATGCGTGGCGGCAGCAGCTTTTTTGTATTTTACAGCTACAACCCGCCCAAGAGCCAAAGCAACTGGGTAAACAGGGAGTGCCTACAGCCGAAGGCAAACCGCTTGGTGCATACCTCTGATTATCGGCGTGTGCCGCCTGCGTGGCTGGGGGATGCGTTTTTGCAGGAGGCGGAATATCTAAAGGAGCTGAACGAAAAGGCATATCGGCATGAATATCTGGGCGAGGTGGTCGGCAGCGGCGGTGCGGTATTCGACAACGTAACTGTGGAGGAAATCACCGATGCAGAGATTGCAGCCTTCGACCGCATTTACAACGGTGTGGACTGGGGCTTTTACCCCGACCCTTGGGCGTTCAATCGGATGCACTATGATTCTGCCAGACGGACGCTTTACATTTTCGGGGAGCTGACAAGGCACAGAACGGGCAATGCGGAAACGGCAAAGCTCCTGCGGCAATATGGTGTGCAGGATACGGATTTGATTACGGCGGACAGTGCCGAGCCGAAAAGCGTTGCGGACTATCGCAGCTATGGGCTGTTCTGCCGTGGCGCAGTGAAGGGACCGGGGAGCGTGGACTACTCTATGAAGTGGTTACAGGCACTGGTGCGGATTGTGATTGACCCTGTACGCTGTCCCGATACGGCGAAGGAATTTACCGCCTACGAATATGACAGGAACAAGGCAGGGGAGGTCATCAGCGGCTACCCCGACAGAGATGACCACCACATTTCGGCAGTAAGATACGCCCTAGAGCCTGTGTGGAAAAGGAGGGGGCAATGATGCGAAATTTTATCACTTGGGTAAAGGGGGTGTTGCAGATGTTTTTTCAGAGAGAAACGATAAAAAGGGCGGTCGGTGCGGAGGTGGCAATCAGCGCCGGAATGCAGGATGCCATCATGCTCTGGCAGAAGATGTTCTGCAATGAGCCGCCTTGGTTAGATAAGAACACAGAAACGCTTGGGTTAGCCGCTGCGGTTGCATCGGAGATTGCGAGACTGGTTACTGTGGAATTTCACAGCGAAATCAGCGGCAGTGGCAGACGGGCGGCATTTTTGCAGGAAGGCTATGCTTTTGTGATTTCTAAATTGAGAGAGCAGACAGAATTTGCGGCGGCATTGGGCGGCTTGGTATTCAAGCCCTACATGGACGGCGGAAAAATAGCGATTGATTTTGTGCATGCGGACAGATTTATTCCGACTGCTTACAACAGCCGTGGAGAGGTGACGGGTGCGGTGTTTGTGGAGCGTGTGAAAAAGGGGCGTGCATGGTATACCAGACTGGAAAGCCATCAGCTGACGGATGCGGGCTATACGGTGCAGAACAAAGCCTTTATCTCCTATCAGGAGGCGGAGCTTGGTGTGCCTGCGGCTCTGACAAGCGTGGATGAATGGGCGGATCTGGAAGAAAACTTCGTCATGGGATACCGGAACGGGGACACCTTGGAGCGTCCTCTTTTTGTATATTTCAAGATGCCCTTTGCGAACCACATTGACGCGGAATCCCCTCTGGGCGTATCGGTCTGTGCGAGAGCGGCGGGGCTGATGGAGCAGGCGGACAGGCAATACAGCCGTATCCTCTGGGAATTTGAAGGCGCAGAGCTGGCGGTGGATGCATCTGTCGGAGCATTGCAGGCGGATGGGAAAGGGCTGCCTGTCGGCAAGCAGAGACTGTTCCGCTCTCTGAATCTGGAAAAGGGGACAACCGGGGATTTGTATGAGGTATTCAGCCCTGCAATTCGGGATGCTTCCCTGTTCAATGGCTTGAATCAGCTACTGCGGCGGATTGAGTTTAACTGCAATCTTTCCTATGGCACCCTATCCGATCCACAGAATCAGGAAAAGACAGCGGAGGAAATCCGCATGAGCAAGCAGCGCAGCTATGCGGCGGTCTGCAATATCCAGAAGTCCTTACAGACAGCGTTGGAGCATCTGGTCTGGGTGATGGACTACTACACAAGCCTATATCAGCTTGCACCCGATGGGGAGTACGAGGTTACCTTCAACTGGGGGGACGGTGTGCTGACGGATACAGGCGCAGAATATGCACAGATGAAGGCTATGGTGGATGCAAATATCCTCAAGCCCGAAAAGCTGTTGGCGTGGTATTTCGGCATTTCCGAGGAGGAGGCAAAGGACTACATTCCTGCGCAGGATACGCTTGATTTTGGGGAGTGATGAAGGATGCTGAAACCCGAATATTTACAGCGTGTGCCGGATGGCATGATACAGCTGTACGCACAGGCTGAGGCGGACATACTGGCGGATATGGCAAGGCGCATCAGCACATACGATTACTGGATTCCTGCGGTGGAGCATCAGGCAAAAATGCTGGAGGAGGCAGGGATGGTGCGAGAGGAGATTTTGGCAAGGCTGAAAACGCTGACGGGCAGAGCCGACAGGGAGCTGCGGCAGCTGATGCAGGAGGCAGGAGGGGTGGCACTGAAATCCGATGATGCGGTTTATTGCAGGCAGGGACTCCATCCGCCGCCTGTTTCGGCATCTGAGGACTTGCAGAAGATATTGCAGGCAGGATACGAGAAAACCTCCGGCACATTTCGCAATCTGACGCTGACAACGGCACGCACTGCCGCGCATCAGTTTGCACAGGCACTTGACCGCGCCTATATGCAGATTACGCTAGGCGGCATGGATTACAACACAGCCATCCGAAGCACCATCAAGCAGCTTTCCGCCGAGGGCGTGGGGGCAATCCGATACCCGACCGGGCGGACGGATACCATAGAGGTGGCAGTCAGACGGGCGGTGGTAACGGGTGTGAACCGGACGGCACTTCGCTTGCAGGATGCCAGAGCGGACGAAATGGGTGCAGATCTTGTGGAGGTTTCCGCGCACGCAGGGGCAAGACCCTCCCATGCACAATGGCAGGGCGGCATTTACAGCCGCAGCGGAAAAAGCAAAAAGTATCCCGATTTTGTGAAAACCACAGGCTATGGGACGGGCGCAGGTCTGGGCGGATGGAACTGCTCACACAGCTTTCGACCTTGGTTTGAGGGCATGAGCCGCACATATGACAAGGCACTGCTGAAGGAATATCAGGCGAAGGACTACGAATACAACGGCGTGAGAATGACCGAGTACGAGGCGTTGCAGGAGCAGCGAAAAATAGAAAGAAGCATCCGCAGATGGAAACGGGAGAAGAATGCGCTGGATGCGGCGGGGCTGGACAGCAGTGAGGCATCCGCCAAGATAACGGAATGGAACAGAAGGCAGAAGGATTTTCTGGAACAGACGGGACTGAAAGCGGATGGGATGAGGGCTGCTGTGGGGAAAGGCAGTGTGTTGGATGCGTTTGCGGAAGAAATCCAAGAAACAAGAATTTACAAAGAGCTAACTCTGGAAGATTTTAAGGGGTTAAAACATTCCATTACAAAAGAAGAACGTAGAATCATCTATGGGCGCAGCCACTTTAGTGGATATATCAATTCCAGTAATGCCAGAAAAATAAATATGGCAATCAGAGAAGGGAAGGAATTGGATTCCGAATATCAGAATATCGCAGAAACATTACAGAGTGTAATTAACAAAAACAAAGTGGATTGTGATATAATGGTCTACAGATACGTTGATGATGATGCTCTGGAATCTATCACAGGCATAAAAGCACCTGTTGCAACATTGAAGATGAGCAGTGAGGAGTTCTTCGGCAAGGTAAGAGATACTGCGAGGATGATAACGCTCGGGCACGAATATACAGAAAAAGGGTTTTTATCCACAAGCGGTGTTTTGGATAAAAATGTGATGTCCCGAAAGAACGTCTTTTTGCGAATAAAAGTCAAAAGTGGAACGAATGCGTATATATCAACAAACAATAAAGAAAGCGAAATAATATTTGGACGGAATACAAAGTTGAAAATTACAAAAGCAAGCTTAGAAAATGAGGGTGCATATAATTTTAAATATGTACTGGATTGCGAAATGGAGTGATTCTGTGAACAAAGAAAAAAAGGTATTTATCGATAATCTGTGGATGGAATCTGACTTAGGAAAATGGTGTTTGCTGATGTCTGAAGGAAAAACGGAGGACGCAGACGGTATTGTGCGTGATATTGTAGCATTCACGGGTGCAAAGACCTATATGGATGCCGTCCGGATGAAGGAAAAAGAGGTTTCCGAAAAAATGATTGCTGCATTTAAAGATTTGAATGAGTATAAAGAATATATGCTAAGCATAGAGGCAGAAAATGCTGACCTTGTAGACGTTTTGATAGCGTATGACATTTTTGCGGATTTAGAAGATACTTTAACTCAAAAATAAGGAATGCCGCAGAACGAGGCTCACATCAAAGCATCCGGAAAGTATAATTATGCAAAAGAGGCAGGCGAATACTATGCTAAAATTAAAAAATATAAAAATGAATAACGGTATCATTTCGGCAGAGTATGACCCCGAAAATAGCGGTGTTTTAGGCTCGGTTTCTGTTGATATTAAGAGTGGAGAGATAGTAGACAGCAAACTTTCTGAGTATGACAAGGATTTTCCTGTTTACCTCGGTCATGCGGTTGCCTGTTTGGAAAAATTAGCGTTGCAGGATAGTGTGCCGGAGGAAAAGACGGTCATGTGGTACTGAGTGCTGCACAGGAGGAAAACAATGGATAATTTCAAAATTATTTACAAAATACTGAAATATCCGGAAAGATGGAAAAATCACCGACAGACCTGCAAGAGAACTGACGGAGCAGGAGAGAAAGGAGAATGCGGACGTCTTATGAAAAGTGAAGATTTAAGAGATTGGATTGACAGTCTGACACAGGATATTGCCTTTGAATATCTCGGCGTGAACGGCTCGATTTGCCCGTTCTCCCATTCTGATATTTCTTTATGCTACGGAGAAAAGGAGCAGAGCTTTGATTCGATTGATGCACTGATGCACGCACCGTTTTTCAAAGGAAAATCTCTGACAGAAATATGTAGTAAAGTGAATTTTGAATGAAACCACCAACCGAAAGGAAGGTGGTTTTTTATTGCCCGGAATGGCGAAAAACTATCAAGGCGTGCGGAAAGAACCGCGAGAACAAACTGAAAGCTGAAAGGAGAACGAAGAATGAAAAGAGAGGACATTAAGAAATTTTTCCCCGATGCCACAGAGGAGCAGCTGAAGGGCTTACTGGACATCAACACAGCCGACATCGGCAAGGCGAAGGGGGAGCTGGAAACCGTCAGGGCGGACTTGGAGAAAGCCAACGGCACCCTCAAGGAATACGAAACCACCATTGCAGACCTGAAAAAATCCGCAGAAGGCAACGAGGATTTCAAAAAGAAATTTGAGGAGCTGGAGCAGCGGATTGCAGACGAGAAAGCCGAGGCGGAGAAGAAAGCCAAGGAAGAAGCGGAAGAAGCCGAGTATGCCAACCGCTTTAAGACGGTGGTCGGGGAGCAGAAATGGCGGGATGCACTGACGGAAAAGGCAGTCTACGCCGAATTTAAGACCGCCCTGCAGGATGAGGCAAACAAGGGCAAGGGGGACAAGGATATTCTGGCGGCACTGACGCAGGACAAGGAATATTTCGCAAAAGACCCTGCAAGAGTGCCTGCCTTCTCCAGAGGGACAGGCTTTGCAGGCGGCGAGGTGGACGATGCGGCAGTCAGAGCGGCAATGGGCTTATCCCCGAAGAAGGACTAAGGAAAATCGAAAGGAGAAATAAAACATGGCGAACAGCATTACACTTTTCAAAAAATACATTGACCTGCTGGACGAGGTCTATCAGAATGCGTCCGTTACCTCTGCGCTGGACGGCGATATGACACTGGTGCAGATGGGCGCAAACACAAATGAAATCGTGATTCCCAAAATCAGCATGGACGGTCTGGCGGATTATGACCGCAACGGCGGCTATGTGCATGGGGATGTGACACTGACGAATGAAACCGTCAAATTCAATTATGACCGTGGCAGAAAATTTACGGTCGATGCCATGGACAACGAGGAAACCGCAGGGCTTGCATTTGGGAAGCTGGCGGCGGAATTCATCCGCACGAAGGTTGTTCCCGAAATGGATGCCTTCCGCTTTGCGACCTACGCAGGCACAACAGGCATTTCCAAGGCAACCGCAGGCACACTGGCAGACGGTGCGGCGGTTCTGGCGGCTCTGGTGGCGGCGCAGAACAAAATGGATGAGGACGAGGTACCGCAGGAAAACAGACACCTGTTCATCACGCCCACCCTCTACAACATGATTTACGCGGTCGATACCACGAAATCCAAAGAGGTGCTCAATTCCTTTGCATCCATTCAGAAGGTGCCCCAGACCCGCTTCTATACCGCCATTGACCTGTATGACGGCAAGACGGACAACAGCGGCGCAAGCGGTGCGAATGAGAAGGTCGGCGGCTTTGTGAAGGCAAGCACAGGCAAGGAAATTAACTTCATGGTCATTTATAAGCCTGCACTGCTGCAGTATCCCAAGCATACGGTGAACAAGGTTATCTCTCCCGATGCAAATCAGGATAGTGACGGCTGGCTGTTCTTCTATAGAGCATACGGTCTGGCGGATGTATACGAAAACAAGGTTGCAGGGATTTATCTGCACCATAAGGCGTAAGGAGGGAAGGCGTATGGCGAAAACAGTAGGCATGGGCGCAAAGCAGCCCGAAACAGCGGAAAACAAGGAAATCACGAAGCTGAAAAAGGAAAATGCCGCTCTGAAAAAGGAGCTTGCCGCTCTGAAAAAGGAGCAGGAGGCACAGGAAAAGGAGCAGGAAAAGCAGTAAAGGGGGAAAACGCATGATTTATGCGGATTTTTCGTATTACAAAGACACCTATTGCGGCGAAATGGCGGAGGGGGACTTTAAGCGTCTCTCCCGTCAGGCTTCTGCCTATCTGGACAGCGTGACATTTGACCGTATTGCGGCGGTGACGGATGAGAAAATCATGGAGAGGGTCAGAGAGGCGTGCTGTGCGGTGGCGGATGTGCTTTTGCAGAAGGAGCAGAGGGACGGCATTGCATCGGAAACGAATGACGGCATTTCTGTTACCTACACAACCGAGGGCAGTACGGACGAACAACGGCTTTACCGCGCGGCGGTGCTGTATCTTGGCAGTACGGGGCTGTTGTATCGGGGGGTGGAGTGATGCTTGCGTGTACGGAAACGATTACGCATATCCGGCTGCGGTATGACAGGAAAACGGATACGGAGGAATATATCTGCACTGCGATTCATGGCGTGAGTTGGTTCGGCAAGCTGATTGCTACGCCGGAAAACAAAGGCTTGACGGGTGCGGCGAAGATTACCGTCCGTATTCCGGAGGATGCAATGCCCGATATTACCATCCGAAACGGAGATTTTATCGTGCGTGGTGCGGTGGATGCCATCGAAAAACAGGCAGACCTAAAGGGACTGGAATATTTTACGGTGCTTTCTGTCGGGGATAACCGCAGGAGCAGGCGGAAGGACTTGCGGCATTGGGCGGTGAGCGGCGCATGAAATTAGACTATGAGGTTAATATCAGCACAGCGAAAATCCTGCGGAGGTATGGTCTGGGCGAGGATAAGGCGGCACAACGCTTTCTGGCGGAGGATGTGGAGAGGAAATGTCAGCCCTATGTGCCGATGTCGGCAGGCAGTGCTGCCCACATGGTAAACGCCGCAAGAGTGACGGCGGACAGCATTATCTATCCCGGGCCGTATGCGCATTATCAGTATGTCGGCGAGGTGATGGCAGGGCGTGCGCCCAAGCATTACACCGGACAGCCGCTGACCTATCACGGCGGTGCATTGCGTGGCAAGCAGTGGGACAAGCGGATGATGGCAGACCACGGCAATGAGGTCGAGAAGGATTTGGAAGGGTATCTGAAAGGACGGGGCAAATGAAAAACATTATGGAAGAAGTGCGAAAATTTCTGCGTACCTATCCGCCGCTTGCGGAAGGGAAGCTGCATGTGGATTTTCTGCCGGAGGAGGCACAGAGCTATTCGGTTGAGGCTGTGCCTGCAAAGGAGATTGTGCGTTCCTATGTGGACGGCTCAACGGTGCGGCAGTTTTTATTTGTGGTGGCAAGCAGAGAATTTTTTGGGGATAAAATCAGACAGCAGCTGGATAACCTCAGCTTTTACGGTGATTTCTCCGAATGGCTGCGGGAACAGACCATGGCAGGCAGCCTCCCCAATCTGGGCGAGGGCAGAAAGGTCATGCTGATGGAGGCAACCACAAGCGGCTATGCCATGGCGGCAGAGGCAAGCATGGCAAGATACCAGATTCAGTGCAGAATGGAATTTTTTCAGACAAGATAAGGAGTGAAAACAATATGGATGCAGTAAAGAGATATCAGGTGGCGGATTATCTGAACACGGCAAAAAGCGGAACGGAAGGCTTTGCGCTGATGGGGGTTGGGTTTAATACCTTGGACGAATCCCCCAACGCACAGAAGGATTCCAAAACATACATCAATCAGAAAGCCCAGACCTCTACGATTAAAAGCTATCAGCCTGCGTTTGCGTTTGATTCGGACTTGATTGCGGACGAGGCGGCAGTGATGGCACTGTATGAAATCGGCAGAAATCAGCTGACGGGCGCGGATGCCGAAAGGGACTATGTGAGAGTGGAGCTGTTCAAGCCTGTGGCGGAAACACCGAATACCTTTGAAGCAAGAAAATTCAAGGTTGCGGTTGAGGTTTCCTCTATCTCCGGCGAGGGCGGCGGCGTGATGAAGGTAACGGGCAATCTGAACGGCGTAGGGGATTTCGTGGACGGCACGTTTAACACAGAAACCAAAAAATTTACACCGACAGTATAAGGAAAGAAGGAGGAAAAAGAGATGGGAAAATTTGAGTTTCGCAAGCATGGGATTTTACTTGATATCGAAGGGGTGCAGGTGACGGTACCCGCTACGGTGGAATATGCAAAAAGGCTGGAGGACGCAGGCGAGAAAATGAGAGCCTTTGGCGCACAGCTGAAGGAAGAAAAGGATGTCGAAAAGGGGATTGATTTCATGCTTGACATTCTGGATGACCTTCTGGGCGAGGATACGGTCGATGCCATTACGGCAGAGAGGGATGTGGATATTTACGATTGTCTGGATCTGGTGATGTATATTTCCCAAGAGGTGCAGACCTACCACGCAGAACGGGCAAACAGCTACAAGAAGCCTGTCCCCCGGAGCACACAGCCCTCTGCCCCCATGGCACAGGCGGCGGTTGAAAACAGAGCCGCACGCAGAGCCAGAGAACGTGCGGAAAGAAGAAAGAAATGAAAGAGCTGCTGACAGGAAATTTGCCTGACTCTTTTTTGATTGGCGGCAGGGAATACCACATCTCCTCTGATTTTCGGGCAATGCTGAGATTGGAGGAGATTTTTTCTGCCGAGGAACTGACGGATGAGGAAAAGGCGGAACGGGCGTTGAAGCTGTTTTATGGCTGCATTCCCGAACCGCTGGAGGAGGCGGTAGATTGGCTGTGCTATTTCTGGGGCTGCGGCAGGCAGGAGAAAAAGAGACACGGGAAAGCCGCAGGAGCGGATTTTTACCAACCGCCGATTTATTCCTTTACCCATGACGCAGGGCTGATTTATGGGGCGTTTCTGACGCAGTACGGCATTGATTTAAGCCGAAAATCTCTGCACTGGTGGCAGTTTATGGCACTGTTTGAAGCTTTAGAGGAGGACAGGGTGCTGAAAGAGGTCATGCGGTGCAGAGCGGTGGAAATCAAGGGGGATATGCCGCAGGCGCAGAAGGATTACTATAACGCCATGAAGCGCAGATATGCCCTGCCTCTGCCTGAGCAGGAGAAAAGACAGCAGTCCGCCCTTGTCACAGCACTGATGGGGGATGGCAAGGTGGATGAGGTGATGGCGTGCATGAAGAAAAAGTAAAATGCCCCTACTGCGGCTATGAAATGCCTGTTACATACAGTAAGGATGCTGTGTGCAAGGGGCTTTTTTTACGCTGCAAGGGGCGAAGGTGCAAAAGAACATTTGAAATCGAAATAAACGTGAAAAACATCAAGTAGAGCCTGAGCTGCCGATGATGTTCCATAGGGAAAGAGGTGGAACCATTGGCAGAAGACGGCTCTGTTGTAATTAAAATTAAGGGCGATGACAGCCCATTTCAAAAGGTACTGGGGAAAATCGGCAGTGCGGTAAATACGGCTGTAAAGGCGAGTGCTGCGGCAGTCGGTGCGGCATCCGCAGGCGTTGTGGCTCTGGGGACTGCGTGCATCAATGCCTATGCGGACTATGAACAGCTGGTCGGCGGCGTGGAAACGCTGTTCAAGGACAGCGCAGAAACAATACATTCCTATGCGGATAATGCGTATAAAACTGCGGGTCTGTCCGCAAATGAATATATGGAAACCGTTACGAGCTTTTCGGCAAGCCTGCTGCAAAGTCTGGACGGGGATACGGAAAAGGCGGCTGCGGCGGCAGACCTTGCCATTACGGATATGGCGGATAACGCCAATAAGATGGGTACTGCAATGGAATCCATACAGAACGCCTATCAGGGCTTTGCGAAGCAGAACTACACCATGCTCGATAACCTCAAGCTCGGCTATGGCGGCACGAAGGAGGAAATGCAGCGCTTGCTTGCGGATGCGGAAAAGCTCAGCGGCGTAAAGTATGACCTTTCCTCCTATGCCGATATTGTAGAGGCAATCCATGTGATTCAGACGGAAATGGGCATCACAGGCACAACGGCGAAGGAGGCAAGCACCACCATTCAAGGCAGTGTTGCCAGCATGAAAGCCGCATGGGCGAATCTGATGGTCGGCATGGCGGATGATACGCAGGATTTCGATTTGCTGTTAAGCAATTTCATTGAAAGCATCGGCACGGTGGCGGATAACCTTCTGCCCCGTATCGGCGTTGTGATTGAGGGAATGGGGAAGCTGGTCGCAGGTCTGGCACCGGAGATTGCATCCGCATTGCCGACACTGACAAATGAACTGCTGCCGAATCTGGTGGAGCTCGGTGTGCAGTCCATCAGCGCACTGGTGCAGGGCATCCAGGAGAACGGGGACAGCCTTGCGGCAGGGGCGTTATCCATCGTGGGTACACTTGCGGAGGGTATTGCGGAGCTGCTCCCGATGGTGGCGGATACGGCGGCGAGCCTTGCGGTTTCTCTGGCAGATGGGCTGACGGAAAGCCTGCCGAATATTATTCCCGTTGCAATCGAAACGATTTCGACACTGGTGGAGAATCTGACGGAAAACGCAAATACTGTCATTGAGGCAGGGATTCAGATTATCCTTGCATTGGGCGAGGGGCTGATTGCCGCCCTGCCGCAGCTGATTGAAACCGTACCGCAGATTGTGATTAACATTGCGAATGTCATCAATGACAATGCGCCCAAGCTGGTGGATACGGCGTTGTATCTCATCACAAGGCTTGCGGTTGGTCTGGTGCAGGCGATTCCAACACTGGTTGTCAATATCCCGAAAATCATAGAGGCGATTGTGGCGGCGTTCATGGCGTTCCAATGGCTCAATCTGGGGAAACAGCTGATTGACGGGGTTGCAAACGGCGTGAAAAAAGCCGGAGAATCCATGGCAACGGCGGCGAAGGAAACCTTCTCCAAGTTTAAAGCCAAGATTACGGGCAGTGAGGTTGCAACCGAGCTGAAGAACATCGGAAAATATATCATTGATGGTATTGTCGGCGGCATCAAAAACAGCCTGTCAAATATCGCGAATGTTGCAGGGAAGATAAAGGATACCCTGCTTTCCAAGCTGAAGGGGCTGTTCAAGATTGCATCCCCCTCCAAGCTGATGAAGGAGGAGGTCGGCGCATATATCGGCGAGGGTATTGCGGTCGGCATTGAGGAAAGCGGACAGATGGCGGTGGATGCCGCGGAAACTGTTGCGAATGGCATTATAGATGCGTTTGCCGGAACGGAAACGGCTGTAGAATACGCCAGAAGAACGGCACAAAAGGTCGGGGATGTTCTGGAAAGAGAGCTGACCAAGCAAAATGCGGCTTTGCAGGAAATGCAGAAGCAGGCGGATGCACAGCAGGCGGCGGAGGAGTTGGCAGACCATAAAAAGCAGCTGGCGGAGAAAAATGCGGAGCTGAATAAGGCGAAGAAAAAAGACCGCCAGAAGATTCTCAAAGAGATTGCCGAAATCGAGGATACATGGAATAAAAAACAGGCAAAGGCAGAGAAAGCCGCCGAACAGCAGGCGTTGCAGGAGAGAATTTCTCTGCTGAAGCAATTCCAGCAGAAATACGAAGCCGCTCTGGATACCATTGAACGCAAGCAGGACAGCCTGCAAAGCAAGCTTGCTGATTATGGGGAGTTATTTGAGCGTGTGAAAACGGAGGACGGCAAGGAGCTGTTCCAACTGGGAGATTTGAAGGACGATATTAAACAGTTGGAAAAATACGGGGATGCCCTTGAGCAGTTAAAGGAAAAAGGTATTTCCGACAGCCTGATGGGTGAGATTGCCGGTATGGGCGTGCAGGATGCCATAGACTACATGAACAAGCTGATTTCCATGTCCGATACGAAATTCGACCAGTATGTTTCCCTTTTCGAGCAGAAACAGCAGATGGCGCAGGGCGTGGCGGAAAAATTCTACAAGGGCGAATTTGATGCCTTGGAGAAAGCCTACACCGGACAGCTGCCGGAGTTTCTGGCAGGCGTGAAAACTGAGCTTTCCAACGTAGGCACAGCGGTATCCGAGAGTATGCAGGCAGTCAGTGCGGAGGGCGTTTCCGAAGGGATTGCGGAGCAGCAGCCCATTGTTGCGGAGCAGGCAAAGCAACTGACCGAAACGGCGAAGGAAGAAATCGCAGGCTATCAGACGGACTTTAAAGCCGTTGGGGAAAGCCTGATGGAAGGCGTTGCAAAGGGCGTGCGTGACGGGCAAAGTGGTGTTGTCAATGCGGTTGCGAAGGCATTACAGGCGGCAGTGCGTGCGGCGAAAAAGGAAATGGACATCAACAGCCCCTCTCGTGTGATGGCGAAAATCGGCGATTACATGGCGCAGGGTGTCGGCGTGGGTTGGTCTGACCGCATGGACAGTGTTTCGGATACCATCAGCGGCAGTCTGTCCGATGGGTTCAGCCGCAGAATGTCCGATGCGTATGAGAAAATGCGTGCCGCCATGAATCAGAACATGGTGCGCCTGCGTGGGGATATTGCCGTTCAGCGCGGCGGAGATACGTCCTATATCACAAAGACGGTTAACAACACAGAAGGAAATACGGTGCTGCAGATTGAGCATTTTCATAACGACAGCAAGGAAGCAGTGCCGAGTCTGATGCAGGAAATGGAATTTTCTCGCAGACGCAGAGCCATAGCAAAGGGAGGTGCATAAATGGGTTGGTTTCATTTTAAAGGAAAGGACAGCCGAGACTTCGGGATTCTGATTTCTGCCGCACCCGAAAAGGTCAGAGCAGAGAGAAGGGTGGATTATGTTACCATCCCCGGCAGAAACGGAGAGTTGACGGTGGATGAAGGAACGTATGCACCGTATGTCATTTCGGTGGAGTGCAGCACCAGAGGGAGCGAAAATCTGGATGAAATACTGGCGTGGCTGAACGGTGCGGGGGAGCTGATTCTCTGCACCGAGCCGGATAAGGTCTTTCGGGCATCCATCTACAACAAAATTTCTGTCTCGGATATGATTTATCTGTATAACAGCTTTCTGCTGCAGTTTCGGGTGCAGCCCTTCAAATACAGTGTCAATGCCGCAGGGGATGCTTTGGAACTGACTGCCCCGACCACCATCCGCAACAGCGGCACGGTATACAGTGAGCCGCTGATTACGGTTTACGGCAGTGGGGATATCACGCTTACTATCAATGGGGCGGATTTCCCCCTGTACGGCGTGCAGGAAAGCATTACCATTGACAGTGAAATGATGGAGGTATTTAAGGGGAACACCAACCAGAACGATAAATACGGCGGTGCGGAGTTTCCGAGATTTGAGGTCGGGAAAAACGAAATCCGCTGGACGGGGAATGTCAGCAAAATAAAAATACAGCCCCGTTGGAGATGGCTGTAGTTGTCGAAGAATGAAATTTATGGTATGCTGTAAGCGAGGATTATCGCTTGGCGGTTCAGTCACTCTCTGCAAAGGGGGTGATGCTATGAATTGTGTTACATATTCGGATTTATTTCAATTCGGTATGCTCATCGTAGCTATTATCGCCCTGTGTAAAAACAGGGGATAAATAAAAATTGACCGCCTAACAGAAGTTAGACGGTCTCTCCAAAACCATTCGGACTGACCGCCCTTCCAAAAGCGGTAATCCTTCTCTTATGCTTATGATAACAAAAGAAAGATATTCTGTCAAGAAAGGCGCATCTGAAAATAAAACGGATGTGCTTTTTTGATGCGGAAAACAGAAAGGAGTGGGAAAATGGCAAAAACGTATAATCGGCTAGAAATTGATGTGAACAAAAAGACGAACAGCATTGGGATTCGCCCTGTGCAGAATGATACAAAATCCAGATATCTGGATGTGTGCCTGTATGAAAACGGTGTGGCAATCAATCTGACAGGCGAGCAGGTGCGTATCACGTTCAGAAAGGCGGATGGCAGCACATTTTTTAATCAGGGGGAAGTGACAGACGCGACCGCGGGCAGATGCCAATTTGCCTTGACGAATGAAATTCTTTCCGAGGCGAAGGCGGTAGAGGCGCAGATTTCCGTATGGAACGCAGGCGGTCAGATTTTGTCTACGCAGGTGTTTGAAATCTATGTAACGGCGGCAATTCCTTGGACGGATGCGGTGGAAAGTGAGAACGAATACGGCGTTCTGGTGGTGCTGTTTCAGGAGATTCAAGACGCACTGGATACCATGCACAAGATTGCCACAACCTTCGGCGAGCCTGGGGATAAGGCGGCAGAGTATGGCGTGGATACCTTCTGGGGGATTCTGGAAACGCTGGCACAGCGCGGGGATGTGGGTGCTGCTTTGAAGGAATACATCAAAACGGCTATTAACAGCACGTTTGAGACGGCATATTTCAAGCCGCTTGATAAACTGTTGAGTGCCAAAGCGGGGACAGCAGAATTTAAGCCAATGGATGAATACATCTATAGTCTACTGACAACAAAAACAACGGTTGCAGTCGGTAGCAAGGAAGATATTGGAGAGCCTGTAAGTTTAACAACGAGTGATACTTACTTTTCAGCAACGAATGAGTGGGAGGACATTGTAAGTTTTGTCGCAAAAGAAACGGGAATCTATATCTTCTGTGTCAGTATCTACAACAATGATTACGCTACGTGGAGAATACAGGTTGACGGAGTACAAAAAGATACGAATACGAACGTGCCGTATGCGACGATAGCAATTACAAAAGGGCAGAGTATAAAAATTCAGGGGATGCGTACAAACAGCAACAAGAGCGTTTATATTTACCCTATATGGTACAGATGCGTGAAAAATGGGTTAATTGCTAAATCAGTATACAGCTCATATAGTGATAGCACTGAAAAAATTGGGGCTTTTACACCGAGCCAAAGCGGAATAGCAATGTTGATTTTTAAGAACAAACCGAAGTATTTGTATATTAACGATACTCTCTTAAGCGCAAAATATTATACACATGGAAACGAATATCAGTACACGTTTTATGTAACCTACGTTCATGTAACCGCGGGTAAGCCTGTGGATATTAAAATCAGCTGTGACGCGTCACTATGCGTTGTTTCGATGAGAGAGCAAATAGACACTGTTAGCAGCTTTGTTAAAAGCATACAGAGAGGGAGATACTATGGCTCTATTTCGTCTGGTGATTCAGTATTCGCAATCCCGATTGGCACAGTGAATCCAACGAGAACCTATATAGATTTACCCGATTATATAGCCGATGGAGTTACTATCATCGATGCTGAAATAGTAGGAAATGACCTATTGGTTTCTTGCTCTGCAAGCAGTGCCGCAACGAGCTCTTTCAGATGGCAATTAGTAGAATTTTCATAAGGAGGGGCGGAAATGAATTATAGACATATTCAGATTGAAAAAAGAGAAGATGGCTATGGCTATATCGTTGGTGAGAGCTATCTTAATAGTATCATTCAGAAAGAAAATATGATTTGGGTTCCGGATGTCTTTTCTGTGGAAAATCAGCGTTGGAATTATGAAACTTCTGCGTGGGAGGCGTTTTCTGCCGAACCCGAACCCACACCCGAACCGCAACTCACAGAAACCGAACTGGCAATTTTAGACACTGCAATCAATATAGACTATTTGGTCTGCATGAAGGAATTAGAGATTTGAAAGGAGAGATTGCATTATGACATACGCAAGACTGAAAAAGCTGATTGAAAGAGGGGCTTACAAAAAAGAGGACATGATGAACAAATTGGATGTGTTCTTGATGGCGAACAGAATCACAGAGGAGCAGTATCAAGAGTTGGTCGGTATGATGGGGTGATATTATGATTACCATTCACGAAAAAACGGCAAAGACATTTGACACAATCGGGCTGGGGGCATTGGTTCCCGGCTCTTGTGTTGTGGAAGAAGAATTGAACGGGGCGTATGAGTTGGAGATGAAGCACCCCTATGATGATGGCGGCAAGTGGAAACGCATTGAACGGGGGCGGATTCTCTACGCCTCCACGCCCAGAGGGATGCAGCCGTTCCGCATTTATTACGTCAAGCCGAGCATGAAGGAGATTGCGGTCAATGCACGGCATATTTTTTATGACTTACTGGACAACCAGTGCGAGCCAATCAGCCACAGCGGCACGGCTACGGCGGCACTGGCAGCCATGCAGGCGGCGTTTGCCTATCCCATGCCCTTTTCCTTTGATACGGATATCTCGCTGACAGGAACGCTCACAACAGGGCGTATGAATCCCGTACAGGCCGTTGTGTCGGACGATGACGAAGCAACCTCGTTTGTGAAGGGCTACGGCGGCGAGCTGCTGCGGGATGGCTTTCGGGTATCCCTTCGGGCGGCTCTGGGGCAGGACAGGGGCGTTGCGATTCGCTACGGAAAGAACCTTGTCGGGCTTGAGGTCACAGAGGATGAATCGGAGGTCAAGACGCGCATTGTCTGCTACGGCAAGAACGGCAGTGTAACGCTCGAAAGCCCCCATCTGGGCGATTATATCTACCCGAAGATTTATACCCTAGAGGATGAAAATAAGACGCTCTCCGAGGTGCAGGCAGAGGCACAAAAGCTGCTGGACGAAGGCTGTGATATTCCGAGTATTAACATCAAGGTGGATTTTGTGGCACTGGAAAAGACGGTGGAATATCGGGAGTATGCCGTTCTGGAGGAAGTCTTTTTGGGGGATATGGTAACGGTTATCAATACCAAAATGGGCTTTCAGAAGCAAGCGAAGGTTATATCGTATGAATGGGATTGCCTTTTGGAGCAGTACAATGAGGTGGAGCTGGGGGACTTCATCCCCACGCTTGCGGCATCCGTTACCAGTGGCGTGAAAAGCGGTTCGCTTGCGTCCTCTGCGTATATCAATGCGGCATCGGTTATGACACTGCTCCAACAGCATTTGAACGATTTTAACAATCCGCACCATGTCACAGCGGCACAGGTGCAGGGTTAGGAAAGGAGGATGACAGCATGGAAGCAATAGAAAAAATGGTGCAGGAGGCACTGGACAGCACGAAATCCGCACACAAGCGCATTGACCGCATGGAGAAGCGACAGGACAATCTGGAAGAGCTGACAAATGCGTTTTCGGTTCTGCAAAACGAGCAGGAGCATATCAAAACGGATGTAGGGGAAATCAAGGATGGTGTGAAGCAGTTGGTTTCCAAGCCGGCAAAGCGGTGGGACGGACTGATAGATAAGGCTATCGCTGTGGTTGTCGGTGCGGCAATCGGATTTCTGCTGAATGGCGGCGGTTTATGATGAAAAAACGCAGACGAATTCGTTTTAAAATCAATAATGATACCATGACAACGATTGTGGTTTTGTCCCTATCGTTTTGTGTGTGCGTTGTTGTTGTGGGTATTATCTTGGCGTGCTTCTGCGTTGACATTTCATCCATCGTATCGTCTGCACTGTTGCTGTTCGGTACGGAATTGGGTATCTGCGGTCTGATGAAGCTGTACGATAAGGGCGTGGAGCAGGCAGAACGCAGAGCAGAGGAATGCAGGAAAAGAAGAATGAGCGTAAAGCAAGCGGAATGGGAGTGCAAGGAGGAATTGAGAGAAAATGAAAATGAATGAAGCGGCAAAAATCACAGTTCAAAATTTGCTGACAGTGAAATCCATCGTAACGATTATGCTTACGGTGGTTTTTTCGTATCTGGCAGTGGTGGGGCGCATCAGCGGAGAACAGTTTTTGACGATTTTCTCTGTGGTGGTGGCGTTCTTCTTCGGGACACAGTACCAGAAGGGGAAGGAAGGTGCAGAGAATGACGAATAAAGAATTTATTGAAACCATCGGTAGGGCGGCTGTGGCGGAATATGGGAGGTTTAAAGTCCTGCCCTCTCTGACAATCGCACAAGCTATTTTGGAAAGCAACTGGGGGAAATCCCTGCTTTCCCAGAGGGCGTTTAACTTCTTCGGAATGAAAGCCGGAACCGGTTGGAAGGGCGCTACATATAACTCCAAAACACAGGAGCAGACCAGGGCGGGGCAGTCCTTTACCATTGATGCTGCATTTCGTGCATATCCTAATGTGCAGGCAGGCATCAGAGGATACTATGTGTTTTTGCAGTTTCCCAGATACCAGAATCTGAAAGGCGTGACGGACTATAAGCAGGCTTGCAGACTGATTAAGGCGGACGGCTGGGCTACGGATGCGAGGTATACGGAGAAGCTGATCAGTTTGATTGAGAAATATGGGTTAGATAAATACGATGAGGAGGTTTTGGAAGTGGTAGAGAAGGATAAGGTTGAGGTATTTGGAAAAGTCGTAACAATGAAACTGATTCGGAAGGATGGCAGAGTATATCCGGATATTAGAGAATTCTGCGCAGCGGTTGGTCTGGAAATTGACAATAAGGGTAGAATGCCAGTGGTGAAAAAATGAAAAAGGCGGGGCAAAAGCCCCGCTAATTCACTTATTTGCATCAATTTTTGAAGAACGGTAACAATTACATTAAAATCCGTGATGTAGCGGAGGCTATCGGGTATGATGTTACCAGTAAGGGGAATGTGGCTGTGCTGACGAAGAAATGAGATTTTTCGTGAGGTCATGAAAATGGTAGGGGGCGGTTATCCGTCCCCTTAATTTTTTTTGTGTGAAAAATTGAGACTTTAAGAGACTTTCTTTGTGGGATGATGAACAGAGAAAGGAGCAATCAATATGAATAGTTTTATTTCTTGGGTAGGTGGGAAAAAACTGCTTAGAAAGGAAATTATCAAGAAATTTCCGAAAGAAGAAATAGAAAAATATGTTGAGCCGTTTGGCGGTGCAGCATGGGTGTTATTCGGGAAAACACCTCATTCTAAAGAGGTATACAATGATATCAATGGAGAATTGGTGAATCTTTTTCGGATGGTAAAATATCATCCAGAGGCGTTGCAAGCTGAGTTCAGGTTTATGCTAAACAGCAGAGAGGAATTTTTCCGACAACGGGGAATGCAACCGGAAACAATGACAGAACTGCAGAGAGCGGCACGAATGTTTTATTTGATTAAAGCATCTTATGGATCTAAGGTGTCTACATTTGGAGTTGGATTTAAGG
>ENA-UOOA01002716-UOOA01002716.1-human-gut-metagenome-genome-assembly--contig:-P61old-NODE-2716-length-24039-cov-35.836516_pt1 | contig 24039 bp, 25 predicted proteins | sample MGYA00242467_ERZ724014 | MGnify/ENA metagenome assembly ERZ724014 | reverse complement strand
TAAGAAGATATGCGGAAATACAGGGCGGTTTTGGCTGTTTCACGACCCTCGAAATTTCGGCAGGATCTGTGAATTTCGTCCCCCCGAAAACCCCTGCTAATTTCGGGTTTTCAAAATTTCAAATCGAATACTTTTATGGTTTCTCTCCTGCTTTTCTCTCCAAAAGATTTTGCGAGTTAAAAACAGGCGGAAATATACGGAGATGTACCCAAGCGGTTGAAGGGTCCGCACTCGAAATGCGGTAGGTCGGCTCAAACCGACGCGAGAGTTCGAATCTCTCCATCTCCGCCACCGAAAAAGCCTGTAATCAAGCCGATTACGGGCTTTTTTCTTATACCTTTTTCTAAGAGTAAGTGATCAAAGCAGACTTTTGTTTTTCTCTCCGGATTTTCGGCTTAGCCCTCCCTCCAACGGCTTCCGAAGTCGCCGCCCTCCGGTAGAGCAAGCCCTGTCTCCATCGCCTGTGCCGAGGTGATTTTAGACTTGTAATCCAAGTGGGCGTAGATGTTCGCCGTGGTGGTAAAGTCGCTGTGCCCCAGCCACTCCTGAATGTGCTTGAGGGGAACGCCGTTGGCCAGCAGCAAGCTGGCACAGCTGTGACGCAGATCGTGAAAGCGCATCTTCGGCATCCCGTGTTTTGCTATGTACTTAGGAATGATCGCACAACAGCTGGCAGTGCAAACATAGGTATCGTAGGTACAGAAAATCAAGACAGGAAAAGAACAGGCAGGCAGGCAGGCAGGCAGGCAGCGGCTCACGCCACTGCCTGCCTGTTCAAAAAAATCAATTACTTAGCGCATCTGAGAGAGAGAAGCCGGGGGGGCTGCTTGTTCTTTTTCCCCTTTTCCCGTTACAGAATAGCGTAATTCACGATCAGTCCAGCAAACACGATGGACACCATGCTCAGCAGCTTGATGAGGATGTTGATGGCCGGACCCGCAGTGTCCTTGAAGGGATCGCCCACGGTGTCGCCCACCACGCCGGCCTTGTGGCAATCACTGCCCTTGCCGCCGAAGTTGCCTGCCTCGATGTACTTCTTGGCGTTATCCCAGGCACCGCCGGCATTGGCCATGTAGATAGCCATCAGGAAACCAGTAACGGTGGCACCGGCCAGCAGACCGACCACACCCTTGAAACCCAGGATCATACCTACCACAATGGGCGTCACCACCGCGATAACGGTGGGCAGCACCATCTCCTTCAGGCTGGCCTTGGTGCACAGATCCACGCAGCGCGCGTAGTCGGGATCTGCCTTGCCCTCCATCAGGCCGGTGATCTCGCGGAACTGGCGGCGTACCTCCAGCACCACGCTCTGGGCCGCGCGGCCCACGGAGTTCATGGTAAGCGCTGCGAACACGAAGGGCAGGCACGCGCCGATAAACAGGCCCACCAGCACCACGGGGTTCATCAGGGAGAAGTCCTCAAAGGTGACATTCGCGCCCACTTCCTTGACCTTTTCGATATAGGAAGCCATCAGTGCCAGAGCCGTCAGCGCGGCGGAGCCGATGGCAAAGCCCTTGCCGGTAGCTGCCGTGGTGTTGCCCAAAGAGTCCAGCGCGTCTGTGCGCTTGCGAACCTCCGGCTCCAAGCCAGCCATCTCAGCGATACCGCCGGCATTGTCGGCCACGGGGCCGTAGGCGTCGGTGGCCAGGGTGATGCCCAGCGTGGACAGCATACCCACTGCCGCCAAAGCAATGCCGTACAGGCCCATGCCTGTGCTGGCTGCGCCGCCGGAGAGGAAGAACGCCAACAGGATGCACACCGCCACGATCACGATGGGCACCGCCGTGGAAAGCATACCCAGGCCAAGACCGCCGATGATGATGGTAGCGGAGCCGGTCTGGCTCTTGCTGCTCAGCTCTTGGGTCGGCTTGTAGGTATCAGAAGTGTAATATTCCGTGGCCTTGCCGATCAGCACGCCGGCCACCAGACCGGAGAGAATGGCCACATACAGTCCCCAGTGCTCGATGCCCAGCAGGGCCCACACCAGAAAGAAGGAAATAATAGCAATCAGAATAGCCGCCAGGTTGGTGCCGCGGGACAGTGCTTTCAGCAACGTGCGCTGGTCGGCGTTCTCCTCGGTCTTGACGAAGAAAGAGCCAATGATGGAGCAGATGATGCCCACCGCCGCCATGACCATGGGAATAGCCATGGCCTTGAAGGCCTGATCGCTGAATGCCGCCACGCCCAAGGCGGAGGCAGAGATGATGGAGCCAACATAGCTCTCATACAGGTCCGCGCCCATACCGGCCACATCGCCCACGTTGTCGCCTACGTTATCGGCGATAACAGCGGGGTTGCGGGGATCGTCCTCGGGAATACCGGCCTCAACCTTGCCCACCAGGTCGGCGCCCACATCGGCCGCCTTGGTGAAGATGCCGCCGCCCACGCGGGCAAACAGCGCCATGGAGCTGGCGCCCATGCCGAAGGTCAGCATGGCACTGGTGATGTCAGCGGCCTCCAGCTTAAACACGAAGCGCAGAAGCATGAACCACACGCTGATATCCAGCAGGCCGAGGCCGACCACAGTAAAGCCCATAACGGAGCCGGCGGAGAAGGCCACGCGGAGGCCGCGGTTCAGGCCGTCGCGGCAGGCATTGGCGGTGCGGCAGTTGGCCTTGGTGGCGATGCGCATACCCACGAAGCCAGACAGGCCGGAGAAGAAACCGCCGGTCAGGAACGCGAAGGGCACGAACCAAGTCAGCAACTTTAAGGCCGCCATAATGCACAAAACCACGATCATACAGGCAAAAAACACACCTACAACGGTGTATTGCCGCTTCAGGTAGGCGTTGGCGCCCGCACGGATAGATTGCGAAATTTTGCTCATAAGCGGTGTGCCTTCGTCAAAACTCAGCACTTTTTTGCCGGTGACGAAGGCGAAGATAAGTGCGATGACAGATCCTATAAAGGTTGCCAAAACAAGGTATTTTTCCATGTTTTTCTCTCTTTCCGTTCCGAATTGTTGATAAATTCGAAATCTTCTTTTTTGTTCCGGAAATATTATAAAGAAAAACAGCGCGCACGTCAAATTTTCACACTTTTTTTGGGTACGCCTGAAAAAGTGTCCGGTTCTTTTCGTTATTTTGCCCGCAACTTTTTTGCGAAAAAACTTCCCATTTTGTGGCATTTACATCCGGTTTTTCCCCAGCCGCAGAAGATGTACCATACGTTTAGAATGTATTTTTCGCCACGATATCCCACGGTATTTCAGGTACAAAAATTTTTTTATGCAACTTTTTCACTTGTATTGGTACCATTTCCTTAAAAAATATAGCAGAAATCCTTTTTCGCACTTTTTGCTGCGTTTTTTTGCTTTTCCGAATTCGCACGCCGGGGGCGTTTGCTAAATTGCACAACGGCAATTTGCAACATTTTCCCCGCAAATGTCCACGGCGGGAGAACGCGAAAGCTATGAAGCTTTGCGTTCAAGCTATATACATTTACTTTCCTTTTTTGATACCTCAGCGGTACATCTGGGTAAAAAAGAAAGCCCTTTCGGGCAATGTCATTAAGTTAAGCAAATCCGCGCACACGAAAAAAAGCCCACCTCGACTTTTCGAGGTGGGCTTTTTTTATGCTTTCGTTATGTGGATTGCTTGTGCTTACTTCGCGGGCAGGACAATGACCTGTTCCTCGTAAATGGTGTTGGCGTTTACAAGACGGTCGGCGTTGCGCTCGAAGATGGCCTTGTACTTCATCAAACTGGAATTTGTAATTACATTCCATACATATTGGCATTCTTTACAATCACTCTATCTCCTTTTTCTAATTGTTCCTTAGAAACTCCTCTTAACCCAAGTCCAACATGTTCTGTTTTATATCCACAACCATTTGATTTTCGTTCTTTTGTATGTATATCGATGGTAGTAATTATAGTCTCTAATACACCTCCATTTGTTTTATAAACACACGCATTTTCTCCTTCTCTACACATTCCTGTTGATATGTTTCCTGTGGCAACTGTTCCAACCCCCATAATTGTAAATACATCATCAATAATCAATTCAAAGTCTTCTTTTAAACATAATGGAACATCTAATCTGTTCATATACTCTTTTTCTCGCTCTTTTTTGCTTTTACCAAATAATCCCATAGTGTTTCTCCTTTATAACTTCCGATTTGCCGGTTTCTTTCACCGCTGCCAAATCCATCATATCATGCGTTTCCATACAGAGTAATAAAAAAGATGGACCGCAGAAAATCCGTGATGGAATTTTCAGAGCATTGGCAGGACTTGTTGAGATTTTCTTTGAATAATTTTGCTCTCACGGTTCGCGGGGCTGACAGGCCACCGGCCTGTCATTCAACACCGCGGACCCCCCAGGGGGAAGGCTAACAGGGGTCATATGCGCTCGTAGGCGCGGCGGGGGGTGCCGTCGGCGACGTGGATGGTGCCGGTGTACGCGAAGCCGGCGCGTTCCAGGCAGCGGCGCATGGGGTGGTTATCCTCATGGGTGTCCGCCCGCAGATGGGGACACCGCGTCCACGCCCAGGCCACGGCCTCGGCCAGCACGCCGGTATGGGTACCGTCGCTGCCCAGGCGGTGGAGGGTGCCGTATAGTGTCGCGTCATCCAGCCACGCGCCGTCGATGACCTGATAGGTGGGGTCGTCGCCGATGATGAAGGCAAACACGGCGTACACGCTGCCCGCGTCCTCCATGACGAACAGCCGGCCGGCGGCCACGTCCGACCGGAGCAGGGCCTCGGAGGGGTAGCCGTTGACCCACTGGACGGTGTTGCCGCTGCGGCGCATGAACTGCCGGGCGCTGTGGTAGATCGCCAGGGCGCGGGGAATGTCGAAGCTTGTCGCAGGTCGGATCATATCAGTTTTTCAGGCTTTGCAGCGGGGCGGGGATACGGCCGCCGCGGGCAATGAAGTCGGCGCTGGAGGCCTCGTGGACGGGCATCAGGGGCGCGCTGCCCAGCAGGCCGCCCATCTCCACGGTGTCGCCCACGTCCGCGCCCTCCACGGGGATGATGCGGACGGCGGTGGTCTTGCTGTTGACCATGCCCACGGCGGCCTCGTCGGCGATGATGGCAGAGATCGTCTCCGCCGTGGTACTGCCGGGCACGGCGATCATGTCCAGACCCACAGAGCACACGCAGGTCATGGCCTCCAGCTTGTCGATGGTCAGGGTGCCGTCCAGGGCCGCGGCGATCATGCCCTCGTCCTCGGAGACGGGGATAAAGGCGCCGGACAGGCCGCCCACATGGCCGCTGGCCATGACGCCGCCCTTCTTCACGGCGTCGTTCAGCAGGGCCAGGGCGGCGGTGGTGCCGTGGGTGCCGCAGACGGACAGGCCCATCTCCTCCAGGATGCGGGCCACACTGTCGCCCACCGCCGGGGTGGGGGCCAGGGACAGGTCCACGATGCCGAAGGGAACGTCCAGACGGGCGCTGGCCTCGGACGCCACCATCTGGCCCATGCGGGTGATCTGGAAGGCGGTCTTTTTGATAGTCTCGGCCACCACGTCGAAGGGCTGGCCCTTGCAGCCCTGCAGGGCGTGGTACACCACGCCGGGGCCGGACACGCCCACATTGATGACGGTGTCGGCCTCACCCACGCCGTGGAAGGCACCGGCCATGAAGGGGTTGTCCTCCACGGCGTTGCAGAACACCACCAGCTTGGCGCAGCCCAGGCCGTCGCGGTCGCGGGTCAGGTGGGCCGTCTCCTTGATGACGCGGCCCATCTGGGCCACGGCGTCCATGTTGATGCCGGCCCTGGTGCTGCCCACGTTGACGCTGGAGCAGACCAGCTCCGTGCGGGCCAGCGCCTCGGGAATGGAGGCGATGAGCCGCCGGTCGCCGGATGTAAAGCCCTTCTGCACCAGGGCGGAGTAGCCGCCGATGAAGTTGACGCCGCAGGTCTTGGCGGCGCGGTCCAGCGTCAGGGCCAGGGGGACGAAGTCCTCGCTTTTGCAGGCCGCGCCGGCAATGGCGATGGGCGTGACGGAGATACGCTTGTTGACGATGGGGATACCGAACTCGCTCTCGATATCGCAGCCGGTTTGGACCAGCTTTTCGGCGCGGGAACAGATCTTGTCGTAGATCTTGTCGCAGCAGCGGTCCATGTCCTCGTCGGCGCAGTCCAGCAGGGAGATGCCCATGGTGATGGTGCGGATGTCCAGGTGCTGCTTGTCGATCATGTCGATGGTGTCAAAAATGTTTTGCAGATTCAGCATGGCGCGTCCCTCTTACAGCTTGTGCATGGCGTCGAAGATGTCCTCCCGCTGGATGCGGATGGACAGGCCGCGGCCCTCGCCGTAGGCCTTCAGATCGGCGCGCAGGGCGTCGAAGGGCGCCTGACACTCGGTCAGGTCCACCACCATCATCATGGTGAAGTAGCCCTCCATGATGGTCTGGCTGATATCCAGGACGTTGATGCAGCTGGCCGCCAGGGTGTTGCACACACCGGCGATGATGCCCACCTGGTCCTTACCCACAACGGTAACGATCGCTTTCATAACTATATACTCCTTTCGGATGGTTTTTTGTTTTGGCGCGGGAAACGCGGTTTGCCGAAAACCGATGGATCCCGTGTCCTGCCGATGGCAGGCCGACGACGGCGTATCGGGTATACGGCGAGGAGACCTGACGATGGCAGGGCGCGGGAGACGCGGTTTTCACTCCAGCTCGTCTAATGTCAGCGAATAGCTGGGCAGGAAATGCTCGCGGAAATAGTCCAGCTCCGGCAGGGCCATGGCGTCCATGGCGGCGGCGGTCTGGGCGGCGGCCTGACGGAACTCGGTGTTGCCGGCCTTCAGCTCCTCGATGCACTTGATGTGGGCGGAGAGCTTATCCGCCGCCCTGACCAGCTGCTCGATCTCCGGGTCGGCGGGACGGAGGGCGTCCTCGTAGGCGGGGCGCAGGTCCTCCGGCAGCATGGAGAGGAGCTTGTCCTCCGCCACCTGCTCCACGGCCTTGTAGGCCTCGCGGATACCGGGATTGTAATACTTGATGGGGGTGGGCATATCGCCGGTGAGTATCTCGCCGGCGTCGTGATACAGCGCCGCCACGGCCACGGCGCCGACGTCCACCTGGCCGCCGAAGCGCTCATTGCGCAGCACCGCCAGCGCGTGGGCCAGCACCGCCGTCTGGTGGCTGTGCTCCTGGATATTCTCCGTGTAGCTGTTCCGCATGAGCGACCAGCGCTGGATGAAGCGCATACGGTTGATATAGGCGAAAAAGTGGTTCATGTTATGTCAACTCTCCTATCAGTACATCACCATCTATACCGACTATTTTTGTATCGATAATTTTATTATGTAAATCTTCGGCGCGGACGCACACCTCACAGTAGTTGGGGGCGTGGCCGGTGTAGAGGCCGTCCTTCTCCTGCTCATAGAGCACCGGGTAGGTCTGCCCCACGCAGCCCTCCAGATAGGCGCGGTGCATAGTCCGGGCCACGGCCACGGCGCGGCGGGTCCGTTCCTCCTTTACCGCGGCGCTGAACTGCACCAGCTCCGCCGCCTTGGTGCCGGGACGGACGGAATAGGGGAAAATGTGCATATCCGCGAAGGCGCACTTTTCGATAAAGGCCATGGTCTGCTCGAATTCCCGGTTCGTCTCGTCGGGGAAGCCGCAGATCAGGTCGGTGGTGACGGCGGGCCGGTGGAAATACTGCCGCAGCAGTGTGACGGACTCGTAAAACCGTGCCGTGTCGTACTTCCGGTTCATGCGGCGCAGCGTCTCGTCACAGCCGGACTGCAGGGACAGGTGGAAGTGGGGGCACAGGTTGGGCAGCTTCGACGCCCGGCGGCAGAAGTCCTCGGTGATGGTACGGGGCTCCAGGCTCCCCAGCCGCAGACGCATATCCCCCGCGGCGGCGGATACCGCCTCCAGCAGGTCGATGAGGCTTTCGCCGTTTTTCAGATCGTGGCCCCAGGAGGATATCTCGATACCGGTGAGCACCAGCTCACGGTAGCCCTCGCGCCGCAGCTGCTCCGTCTGGGCCACGGCCGTCGCCAGCGGCAGGGAGCGCACCGGGCCGCGGGCGTAGGGGATGATGCAGTAGGTGCAGAAATTCACACAGCCGTCCTCTACCTTCAGCATGGCCCGGGTGCGCTCGGCCATGCCGCCGGCGGGCAGCACCTCGAATTCCCGGCGGCGCAGGGCATCGTTCAACAGTCTCACCGGCTCCTTTTCGTGGGCTGCCTGCTCGAACAGGTCCAGAAACGCCATGCGGTCACCGGTACCGGCCAGCAGGTCCACGTCCAGTGCCGCCACCACCTCCGGGTGGGTCTGCACATAGCAGCCGCAGGCGGCCACCACCGCGTTGGGGTTCAGCTTATGACACCGGCGGATCATCTGCCGGGATTTCTTGTCACTGATGGCGGTGACGGAGCAGGTGTTGACGATATAGCCGTCGGCCTCTGTCTCGGCGGGCACCAGCGTATGACCGCGGCGCAGCAGCTCCTGCTCCATGGCCTGTGTCTCGTATTGGTTCACCTTGCAGCCCAAGGTATAGATGGCAACACGCATCTTGCACTTTCCCCTATTCTATCGTATAATAAGGTTTCACGGGTGAAGGTGTTTTTCACTCCCGCTTTTTGATCGGTTTATTATACTGTATTTTACCGTGTCTTTCAAGACCCGTTCGTGAAACAGGAGGCTCTCTATGGTCTATTTTGATAACGCCGCCACCACGCCGGTGCCCAAAGCCGTGGCCGACGCCATGTACGAGGTGCTGACGGCGCACTTCGGCAATCCCTCCTCCCAATACCCCATAGGGGTGGAGATGAAAAAAGCCGTGGAGGGCTGGCGGGCCGTCATCGCCGGGGCGCTGGGCTGCCCCGCGGAGCGCCTGTACTTCACCTCCTGCGGCACGGAGAGCGATAACTGGGCCATACAGGCCGCCCTGTGGCAGAACCGGCACAGGGGCAGACACATCATCACCACCGCCGTGGAGCACAGCGCCGTTCTGGAGCCCTGCAAGCTGCTGGCCCAGCAGGGGTATGAGGTCACCTATCTGAAGCCAGGACGGGACGGCAATGTCACCGCCGAACAGGTGGCGGATGCCCTGCGGGAGGACACCGCCCTGGTGTCTGTGATGCTGGTGAACAACGAGACGGGCTGCGTCTTTCCCGCGGCGGACATCGCTGCCCTGCTGCGGGAGAAGGGCTCCCCTGCCCTGCTGCACTGCGACGCGGTGCAGGGCTTTTTGAAGGTCCCCTGCGACCCGGAGGGCTGGGGCGTAGACCTGATGAGCCTGTCCGGTCACAAGGTCGGCGGGCCGAAGGGCGTGGGCGCGCTGTACATCGGTCCCCGGGTGCGGAACCCCCGCCCCCTGCTGCCCGGCGGCGGACAGGAGCGCGGCGCGCGCTCCGGCACCGAGGCCACGGCCCAGATCGCCGGCTTTGCCAAGGCGGTGGAGCTGCGGCTGGCCGATTATGACGCCAAGCTGGCCCACATGGCCGGGCTGAAGGCCTATTGCCGGGAGAAGCTGCTGGCCATGGGCGGCGTGGTCCCCGTGGGCGAGGGTACGGCCCCCCACATTCTGGCGGTGTCGCTGGTAGGGTATCCCAGCGCCAACATCGTAACGGATCTGGGTGCGCAGGGCATCTGCATCTCCGCAGGCTCTGCCTGCCATCAGGGGAAGGCGAGCCATGTGGTCTCCGCTCTGGGGCTGGACAAAAAGACTGCCGCCGGCGTGATCCGCATCTCCTTCTCCCCCGACAATACGGAAGCGGACGTGGACGCGCTTTGCCACGCACTGAAGTCCCACCGGGACAGCCGCTTCCCCATGCTGTGATATACGCCCGCGGCGCGGGCACAACGATATTTTGAGGTGGACTATGCTCAAAGCTCTTAAGCGCGACAGGGCCTTTTACGGGTATCTGCTCCGGTTGACCGGCCCTATCGCCCTGCAAAATCTGATCACGTTCTCCCTGGGCCTGATCGACACGCTGATGGTCAGCCAGCTGGGCAACAATGAGATGGCGGCGGTAACGGCGGCCAACGTGCCGGTGTTCCTGCTGATCTCCATCGTGTTCGGCGTCCAGTCCGGCGTAGGCATCCTGATCAGCCAGTACTGGGGCAAAAAGGACCTGCCCAGCATCAGCCGTGCCATCGGCGTGGCGGCGGGGCTGGGCGTGGCTCTGGCGCTGGTCATCGCGCTGGCGCTGTTCCTGTGGCCGGTGCAGATCATGGACCTGATGAGCAACAAGCATCATCTGTCCCTGCTGGGCGCGCCGTATCTGCGGGTCATCGGCTTCTCCTATGTGTTCAATATGCTCTCGTCTATCTACGTCAGCGCGCAGCGCAGCGTGGAGAACGCCAGCTTCGGCATGAAGCTGTTTGGTATGTCCACGGTGCTGAATACCGGCATGAACTACCTGCTGATCTTCGGCAAGTGCGGCTTTCCCATGCTGGGCGTGGAGGGCGCGGCCATCGCCACACTGCTCTCCCGCGTGGCGGAGTTCGCCGTGTGCCTGTTCTGCGCCCTGCGGAGCCGGGTCATCCCCCTGGACCTGAAGGCGCTCTTCCGTCCGGGCTGGGAGATGCTGCGCCGGTTCGTGAAATACGCCTCGCCGGTGATGGCCAACGAGCTGTTCTGGGGGCTGGGCAACAGCCTGCTCACCGTCATTCTGGGACACATGACCATCTCGGTAGAGTTTCTGGCGGCCAACGCCGTCATGGGCAACCTGAACCGCCTGTTCCTGGTGGTGTGCTTTGGCCTGGGCGCTGCCACCGCCGTGATGATCGGCAAGGCCATCGGCGAGGGGCAGAGCCACGATGAGCTGATGGACCTGTCCAGGACGCTGTCCTGGGTGACGATACTGGTGGGCGCCGTACTGGCTGTCATCGCCCTGGCGCTGGTGCCGCTGCTGTTCCAGCCGGTGATCTTCCCGCTGTTCAAGCTATACAATCTCAGTGCCCATCTTGCCACCACCCTTGCGGTGACGGGCTTCGCCTGCATCCCCTTCCACGCCTATTCCATCTCCGCCGTCACCGGTATCCTGCGGGCAGGCGGCGATGTGTTCTGGTCCACGGCGCTGGATCTGGCACCCCAGTGGCTGGTGGCGCTGCCGCTGACGGCCCTGCTGGCGCTGGTGCTGGACGCGGATCCCTGGTTCGTGTCGCTGGCCATACAGGCGGAGAGCTTTATCAAGTGTCCCATCTGCCTGTGGCGCATCCGGTCCCGTAAATGGATACACGACGTGACACTGCCGGAGGGTGAGCGATGAACAGTCTGTTCGTCTGCCCCCTGTGCGGCGGCGCGCTGACGCGGCGGGAGGGCAGCTATCTCTGCCCCGCCGGCCACTGCTTCGACATCGCCAGGGAGGGCTATACCTATCTGCTGCCGGTGAACCGGAAGCACTCCAAAACCCCCGGCGACGACAAGGCTATGGCCGCGGCGCGGCACGCCTTTCTGGAAAAGGGCTACTACGCCCCGCTATGCGAAGAATTATGTCAACTCGCTGTGGAGCTGACCGGCGATGCCCCGGCGGTGCTGGACAACGGCTGCGGCGAGGGCTACTACACCGCGGGCATCTATCGTGCCCTGTGTGAGGCCGGGAAGACGCCGGTGATGGCCGGGATCGATATCTCCAAGCCCATACTGCGTCTGGCGGCTAAGCGGGAGAAAAATGTGCAGTTCGCTGTGGCCTCCTCCTACCGCCTGCCGGCGGCAGACGGGTCCGTAGACCTGCTCATCAACTGCTTCTCACCGCTGGCCATCGAGGAATTCCGCCGCGTGCTGCGGCCCGGCGGGCACTTTATCTATGTGGTGCCCGGAGAAATGCACCTGTGGGAGATGAAGCAGGTGCTCTATGACCACCCCTATGTCAATGAGGTGAAGGAGACGCCCTATGAGGGCTTCCGGTATGTGAGTATTCGGCACATAACGGACGTTATCCATCTGGAGGATCCGGCGGACATACAGGCGCTGTTCGGCATGACGCCCTACTGCTGGAAAACGCCGAAGGCCGGCGTTGAAAAATTATGTAAACTCACGCAGCTGGACTGCCGCATCGCCTTTGACATACACGTTTTCGAAAAGGAGAGGTAACTATGGATCGAATTTCCCCGCCCCGCCGCCGGCCGCGGCGGCGTCTGCTGCCGGTGCTGCTGCTGATCGCGGCGGTGCTGGTGGTGGGCGCACTGCTGACGGCGGTCGTTCTGTCCCTGCGGGGCGGCAGCGCCCGGCAGGAGCCGGAGGCCGATCCCCACGCGGGGCAGGTATATATCAACGACGGATTTAACATGGTGTGGATGACGCCCCATGAGGGTATCCCCGCCAGCGGCCTGGCGCAGGAGGACTTCCGCCGGGACACCAACGACGACGGCAGCGACGGCGTTCGCGTCCGCTATCTGGGCGCGGAATACGCCACCCGCTGGGGCGTGGACGTGTCTAACCACCAGGGCACCATCGACTGGGCGGCGCTGAAGCGGCAGGGCATCGACTTTGCCTATCTGCGCCTGGGTCTGCGGGGCTACGGCGAGAAGGGCTCCCTGTACCCGGACCGGTCCTTCGACAGCTATTACAGCGGGGCCAGGGCCGCCGGCATCGAAGTGGGCGTGTATTTCTTCTCCCAGGCCGCCACCGTGCAGGAGGCCGCCCAGGAGGCCCTGTACGCCCTGCAGCTGCTGGATGGCCGCGACCTGGACCTGCCGGTGTACTACGACTGGGAGCCGGTACAGCAGGAGGACTCCCGCACACTGCACAACAACGAATTCCTGCTGACCTCCCAGGCCCGGACTTTCTGCGCCTTGATCGAACAGGGCGGCTATGAGGCCGGGGTGTACATGAACCGCCAGCAGGGCTACTACCGCTATGATCTGTCCTCTATGGGGAACATCGCCCTGTGGATCGCTGATCCCGGCGACTATCCGGACTTCTACTACCGCTTCGATGTGTGGCAGTATGACCACGGCGCACGGCTGGACGGCGTCAACGAGATCGTGGACCTGAACGTGGAGTTCGTGCCGGTAATGTAAGCAAGAGCGCTCCCCCGCCAGGGGAGCGCTCTTTTATTCGAACAGCTTTCCGCAGGCCCAGTTGGTAAAGGGTGCGGCGGCAAACATATTCCAGAAAAACGCCATGGGGAAGTTCTTGATAAGCGTCCCCGCCCAGATGGCGGGCAGCTGCCACACCGGCGCACCGCCTAAGATCATGCTGAAAATAATGGTGGCCGCCAGACTCATGGTTGGGCACATAACGTTTTTATTATGTTAACCTATCCTCTGTGTCCACGACCTTACCGTACCAGAATTTCCGCACCGGGTCATACAGCACTGCTTACAATCGCCGCAGCCAGACATTACATCTCCCCCACATAAACCAAAAGACCGGCTTTCACCGGTCTTTTGGTTTACATAATTTAGTTTTTCTTCCCGTGCTGCGCCTTCATGCGCCGCTCGTGGTTCAGGATGGTCTTGCGGATGCGGAGGTTCTTTGGGGTGACCTCCAGCAGCTCGTCATCCGCCAGGAATTCCAGGCACTGCTCCAGGCTCATCTTCCGAGGCGGCACCAGACGCAGGGCGTCATCGCTGCCGGCGGCACGGGTGTTGGTCAGCTGTTTCTTCTTGCAGACGTTGACCACGATGTCCTCCTGCTTGGGGCTGATGCCCACTACCATGCCCTCGTACACGCCCACGTTGGGGCCGATGAACAGCACGCCGCGCTCCTGCGCGTTGAACAGACCGTAGGTGATGGACTCACCGGTCTCGCTGGCCACCAGAGAGCCGGTGTTGCGGCGGGTCAATTCGCCCTTGTAGGGGGCGTAGCTGTCAAACACGCTGGCCATAATGCCCTCGCCCCGGGTATCCGTCAGGAACTCGTTGCGGTAGCCGAACAGACCGCGGCTGGGCACCAGAAACTCCACCTTCATGCGGCTGCCGATGGGGGTCATTTCCTGCATATCCGCCTTGCGGGCGCCCAGCTTCTCGATGACCGCGCCCACACTCTCGGCGGGCACGTCCACCACCAGGCGCTCGATAGGCTCGCACTTCTTGCCGTCGATGGTCTGGTACAGCACACGGGGGGGCGACACCTGGAACTCGTAGCCCTCGCGGCGCATGGTCTCGATGAGGATGGACAGGCTCATCTCGCCGCGGCCCGCCACGTTGAAGGCGTCCATAACGCCCTCGATCTCGCTGACGCGGAGGGACACGTCCTTCAGCGTCTCGCGGAACAGGCGGTCACGCAGCTGGCGGCTGGTGACGAACTTGCCCTCGCGCCCGGCGAAGGGACTGTCGTTGACGGAGAAGGTCATCTCCACCGTGGGGGCGCTGATCTTCACAAAGGGCAGCGGCTCCACGCAGTCGGGCGCGCAGATGGTATCGCCGATGGTAATATCGCCGATGCCGCTGAGGGCGATGATATTGCCCGCCGTCGCTTCGGTGATGGGCACCTTGCCCAGACCGGCGAACTCGTACATACTGACCGCCTTGGCCTTCTTGGCAGGGGCGTCCGGGTCGTGATAGTTGCACACGGCGATCTCCTGGTTCTGCTTCAGCACGCCGCGCTCGATACGGCCGATGGCGATACGGCCCACGAACTCGTTATAGTCGATGGAGCTGACCAGCATCTGGAAGGGCTGGTCCAGGTCGGCCTCCGGCGCGGGGATGTAGTCCAGAATGGTATCGAACAGCGGCTTCAGGTCCGTGCCCACCACGTCGGGGGAATAGCTGGCGGTACCGTTGCGGGCGGAGCAGAACAGCATAGGGCTGTCCAACTGCTCGTCGGTGGCGTCCAGGTCCAGCAACAGCTCCAGCACCTCGTCGATGACCTCGTGGATACGCTGGTCGGGACGGTCGATCTTGTTGATAACCACAATAACACGATGGCCAAGCTCCAGCGCGCGGCTGAGCACGAAACGGGTCTGGGGCATAGGGCCCTCGGCGGCGTCCACCAGCAGGATGACGCCGTTGACCATCTTCAGGATACGCTCCACCTCGCCGCCGAAGTCAGCGTGGCCCGGGGTATCCACGATGTTGATCTTGGTGTCGCCGTACTGGATGGCGGTGTTCTTGGCCAGAATGGTGATGCCGCGCTCACGCTCCAGGTCGTTGGAGTCCATGACGCGCTCCACCGTCTCCTGGTTCTCGCGGTACACACCGCCCTGCTTGAGCATCTGGTCCACCAGCGTGGTCTTGCCGTGGTCGACGTGGGCGATAATGGCCACGTTTCTCAGTTTTTCGTTCTGCAAAGGTAAAAACCCCTTTCTCTCGGGTAAATTCACTAACCTTTGTATTATATGCCTGCAAAGGACCGATTGCAAGCCCTTTCGTCAACTTTTTCGCCGCGGCGCCGTTGACAAATGCCGCCGCCTACGGTACAATACCAGTTGCACACGCCTCCGTAGCTCAGTTGTATAGAGCGACCGCCTCCTAAGCGGTAGGCCGCCAGTTAGAGTCTGGCCGGGGGTGCCAAAAATGACCGCTGTAAGCCGTTTTTCGATGGTTTACAGCGGTTTTTTGTTATCGTTTCTTCGGAGCATTCTTGCCGCTCCGCCGGAACGATTTTATACATTTTCCGCTGTATGCCTGCTAATTGGCTTCGAACTATTTTTCCGGCCTTGCTAATAAAAAACGCCGATTTGCTAATACGATTTTCCCGCCCTATTTTTCGGATGGGGCCGACACCAGCAATGCAGCCAGTGTGTTGGCCAGTTCCGGCGACTTGCGAAGCTGTTCCACCAGGGCCTCCAAATCCAATGTGGCGGGAGCCGATTCCTTCGGTTCTTCCGGGGGACGAACCGAACGCAGATCAGGATTGGCATAGAAGGCGCTCTCAAACTTCTGGGCGTTGATCTTCCGATCCTCGTCCAGAATGTGGGCATACACGCTGGTGATCATGTCGATCTGAGCGTGTCCAGTATCGCCCTGAGTGGCCTTCAGGTCGCCGTGGTTCAGCTTCAGCTTATAGGTGGTGCTGGAATGGCGGAGGGAGTGAAAGACCACTTTTGGCTGTCGTACATGGACACGCCCCACCGCTTTTCGCCGTAGAGGGAAACAAAGTCGGACAGGAACTCCGCAATATCGACTGGTCAAAGCCGGCACACTGGCGGCCATAACCGTGTTCAGAACTGTGCATACCAGCAGTCCCGGAAGTAGGGTAGAAACGCCGGTTTTTCTCTTTCTAATCAGCCAGAATCCAGACCAAAGTAATGTAATGGCCGGAAATAGAATGTTTCCCCAGAACATGAGTTTGGCAGGGATAGCAAAACGGCCATCATAGTAGAATACTATTATTTGCTTAATTAAGTCAAATTTTTTCGTTGAAAGGTCGACAAATCTCAAAAAGCCGGTTCGCAGCACACTTATAGCGCACACGCCGGCAAAAGCGAACCATCCTACCACGCCGCACGCTTTCCTGTTTTTTTCACCGCTGCCCCAGCTGCTCCGTCACGGCAAAGTGGTTTTTCTCATACCGGATCAGCCCGTCCCGCTGCATGAGGGACAGCTCGTTGCTCAGCGCACTGCGCTCCACGTTCAGGTAGTCCGCCAGCTGCTGGCGGTTGTAGGGGATGTCGAATTCATAGCTGCCGGTGCGCTTGATGCACTCCGAGAAATAGGACAGCAGCCGCTTGCGGATGGACTTGGGCGAGGTGTGCAGCACCCGGCGGGAGAGCTGCAAATTCTTCCCGGCGGAGAGGGTCAGCAGGTTCCGCAGCAGCCGGAGATGGCGGGGACACACCTTGGCGCAGGGCTCCAGCACCTGCCCGATGTGCAATAGCAGCACCTCCGTGTCCTCGGCGGCGGTGACGTTGACCATGAGAGGCTCACCCGGCACGCAGGCATACGCCTCCGCAAAGATGCCGCCTGCGCCCACGCTGCTGAGGACGCTGTTGTTGCCCCACACGTCCCCCATCTCGATGATGACCCGGCCGGACAGCACCACGCCCAACTGCTCCGTGGGCGTCCCCTCCGGCAGGATGACCGCGCCCTTTTTATAGCTGCGCTCTGCGGCGCGCAGGCAGCGCAGCATTTCCTCGATGTCCGGCACCGTCATGCCGCGAAATAGCGGGGTGTTCCCCAAATTGATCCGCATATTTTTCTCCTTTTCGTTGGCGTGCCAACAGACTTTCATAAATTATGATAGTAAAATGAAGCCACAAAGTCAAGAAGAACCGCAAGGAGGACAAAAATATGGTACGGAGAATCATTGAGATCGACAGGGACAAGTGCAACGGCTGCGGTGCCTGCGCCGAGGCGTGTCACGAGGGTGCCATCGCCATGGTGGACGGCAAGGCGCAGCTGATGCGGGACGATTACTGCGACGGGCTGGGTGACTGCCTGCCCACCTGTCCCACCGGGGCGATCACCTTTGTGGAGCGGGAGGCCGCCGCCTACGACGAAAAAGCCGTCATGGAGAACAAGCAGCGGAAAATGCGGGAGCAGGGCATAACGCTGCCCTGCGGCTGCCCCGGCAGCCAGTCCCGGAACATTCAGCGGGAGGCCGCGCCCGCCGTGGAAGCACCCCGCGCTGAGCAGGCAAGCCGCCTGTCCCAGTGGCCGGTGCAGATCAAGCTGGTGCCGGTGAACGCGCCCTATTTTGACGGTGCGCGGCTCCTGATCGCCGCCGACTGCACCGCCTACGCCTACGCCGCCTTCCATGAGCGGTTCATCAAGGGACACATCACGCTGGTGGGCTGTCCCAAGCTGGACAGCGTGGACTATGCCGAGAAGCTGACGGAGATCATCCGCAGCAACGACATCAAGAGCGTCACCGTCGTGCGGATGGAGGTACCCTGCTGCGGCGGGCTGGAGCTGGCGGCGAAAAAGGCACTCCAGCAGAGCGGGAAGTTCATCCCGTGGCAGGTGGTCACCGTGACGGTGGACGGCCGGCTGGTGGAGGAGTAAAACACAGGAGAACACGAAAGGAGAAGTATTATGAAATACGTTTGCACCGTTTGCGGTTGGGAGTACGATGAGAGCGTGGGGTACCCGGAGGGTGGCATCTCCCCCGGTACGCCCTGGAGCGAGGTACCGGAGGACTTTGAATGCCCCCTGTGCGGCGTGGGTAAGGACAGCTTTGAGGAGGCGTGAGCTTTCTGAAGGGCAGGAGCCAAGCGACAAGCGATAAAGCCCGAAAACGGCTGCGCGGCTGCGGGGAGAACGCTCTCCGCAGCCGCGCAGCTTTTGGGCTTGGTTCTTTTTCGCAGGGGCTTTCTTCTTGCTGCCCCTGCCTTTTTGCCCCAATCGCTTTATTTTCAGCGAATTTAAGATATATTTCCATTAAATCCCCGTTCTTAACAAAGATTTTAACCCATTCACTTTATTATGGTAATAGAATGCAGCGTGTCTGTCCCACCAGTGCCGCCCTCTTCCGCTGCAGCCGTGGAGACAGTAAAAATAAACCGTCCTTGCGGCAGAAACGCCGCAGAAGAACGACGACAAAGATCAAGGAGGAACGAACATGAACACGAAGAAACTAATGACATTGCTGTTGGCAGTCGTGCTGGTGCTCTCTCTGGCCGCCTGCGGCGCAAAGGGCGGCGATCACATGGACGGCATGGACAACGAGCCGAAGAACGCCGAGGAGGCAGCCGCCATGCACAAGGAACTGACAGCGCAGGAGGCTGCTATTCTGGCGGAGAACACAGCACTTTAGGAAAAGGTCTTTATGGCAGCGGACAAGGGTAAGATCATGATGGAGGACGGCAAAAACTACGGCGACTTCCTGCTGGAAACCATCAACGCCGCCAAGGATCAGTTTTCGGCAGACGAGCTGAAGCTGCTTCAGAGTGAGGCGGAGAAGATTCGCGACATCGGAAACAAGCTGGCCGCACTGGAGGAAAAGTATCCCGAGATCGTGCAAAAATCTCTGGACAGCGATATGAATATGCCGGCGGACAAGGATATGGACACGATGCCCAACGGCGGCAGTAAGGACAATAAAACCGACGGCGGCAACACAGGCAATAAAACCGATAGCGGCAGCACGGGCAGCAAGACGGATGACAGCAGCCTGCCGAAGTTCCCTGTCTTTGAGGGCAAAGATCTGGACGGGAATACGGTAAAGAGCAGCGATCTGTTCTCCGGCAAGGCCGTCACCGTGGTGAATTTCTGGTTCACCACCTGCGGTCCCTGTGTGGGCGAGTTGGGCGATCTGGACGCGCTGAACAAGGAGCTTTCCGGCAAGGGCGGTGCGCTGATCGGCATCAATGCCTTTACGCTGGACGGCAACGAGGCGGCTATCTCTGACGCCAAGGATGTGCTGACCCAGAGCGGCGCCACCTATCAGAACGTGTACTTCGATTCCGGCAGCGAGGCGGGCAAGTTCGTGGAGAGCATCTACGCCTATCCCACCACCTACGTGGTCAACCGCAGCGGCCGCATCGTGGGTGATCCCATTGTCGGAGCTATCACCAGCAAGGCGCAGGCCGATGCACTGCAAGCCCAGATCGACAAGGCACTGGCTGCCGATATGGGCTGATCCAATATCTTCAAAGGGAGGCTATTATGAAGAAAAAGAACTGTAAGCTGACGAGCATTCTGCGCGTCATTGCCCTGCCCCTGGTGGGCAGTGCCGGAGGGTTTCTGTACTACCGTTATGTGGGCTGCGCCACCGGCACCTGCGCCGTTACGTCCAGCCCGTGGCTCTCCACCGGCTTCGGCTGCGTCCTTGGGTCGCTGCTGTATACCGTCCTGCGGCCCGGCCGCGGCAAGAGACAGGACGGTAACGGGGCGGAGTGACCCTTGCTCCCCCTGAAAGGAGGAAACGCCATGTATCGAAGTGTATTGGCTCTTCTTTTCGCCTCGGTGCTGCTGCTCAGCGGCTGCGCCGCAGAACGGCAGCATATACCGCGGGAAAAGGACACGCAGGGAACGGACATGGCCGGACAGTCCCCGGATATGTCCGGCGAGGAGGGTATGTATATGGACACCACGGAAAATGTCATCTATCTGGCAGGCGGCTGCTTCTGGGGCATGGAGCAGCTCATGCAGTCCATCCCCGGCGTCATCGACGCCCAAAGCGGCTACGCCAACGGCACCTGCGAGGCGGATGCCACCTACCAGACCGCCTGCAAGGGCGACACCGGCTTCCGGGAGACTGTGCGGGTGGAATACGACCCCGAGCAGGTGAGTCTCGACGCGCTGCTGCTGGCTTACTTCTATGTGATCGACCCCACGGTGCAGAACCGGCAGGGCAACGACCGGGGCAGCCAGTATCAGACCGGCGTGTACTACACCAACGACAAGGCCAGGGAAACGGTGGAGCGCATCGCGGACATCGAGCGGGGCCGCAGCGAGAAATTCTTTGTGGAGCTCGGCCCGCTGAGGAATTACTATCCCGCCGAGGAATATCACCAAAACCACTTAGAAAAGAACCCCAACAGCTACTGCCACATCCCCCGGGCGGAGATGGAGCTGTTCTCCAGGCTGCGCATCGATCCGGGCGACTACCGGAAGCCCGCGGCGGAGACCATTCGTGACAAGCTGACGGCGGAGCAGTACCGCGTCACGCAGGAGAGCGGCACGGAGCGCGCCTTTACCGGAGAGCTCTGGGACAAGTTCGAAAAGGGCATCTATGTGGACATCGTCACCGGCGAGCCGCTGTTCTCCTCTACGGATAAGTTTGAAAGCGGCTGCGGCTGGCCTGCCTTTACAAAGCCCATCGAAGGCCCTGCCGTGGTGGAACGGGAGGACTTGAGCCACGGCATGCGCCGCACAGAGGTGCGCAGCCGCGCCGGCGACTCCCATCTGGGCCATGTGTTCACCGGCGATCCGGAGTCGCCCAACGGTGTGCGCTACTGCATCAACAGCGCCGCCCTCCGCTTCGTGCCTTACGCGAGGATGGAGTCCGAGGGCTACGGATACCTCCTGAATTTGTTTGAGGGATAGGCCGGGCACGGATACGCTTGAGATGCTTGGAAAGTGCCGTGGGGTTCGTAAAGCGCGGCAGTTTATGCTGAGCGAAATGGTGGAGCTTGGCTACAAGGGCGGAAAGGTTCGAATCGGGCATTGTCAGAATGCGGCTCTTGCGCTGGAGCTTTGCACCGAGATCCAGCAGCGGTTTCCGGAGGCGGATGTGCGAAGCTATCCGCTACGGGGACTGTGCAGCTATTACGCCGAGCGCGGCGGGATCACGCTGGGCTTTGAGTCATAAAGGCAGGCGCAAAAGCTGTTTATCCAGCATGGGCGTTTTTCCTCGTTCAAGCTCTGATTTCCTTTCTGTTTTATATGCAGTTAGTCGTCTCTAACCGCCTGCCAGAAGAAAAGGCAGGCCGCCTGTATGCAGTCTGCCTTTTGTCTGATGCGAAGGCCCGCAGCCGCGCTCGGCTTACAGCACCAGGGAGGGCGCGGTGTAGACCCGTGCCTTCAGCTCGCTGTTGAGCATATACAGCCCCTTGCTGTCTCCGCCGAACAGCTCCATCTTGGTGATAAGGTCGGCGGCGTTCTTCTCCTCCTCGCCCTGCTCCTTAATGAACCAGTCCAGCATCTGCATGGCGCGGAAGTCCCTGGCCTCGTACGCGGCGGCGTAGATGGCGTCGATGCTGGCGGTGACCAGCTTCTCATGCTCCAGTGCCTTTTTCAGCGGGGTCATGTGGTCGCCTCGTTCCCACTCCGGCTTTGCGATAGCCTCAAAGGTGACGCCCTCGCCGTTATTCTGCAAATACTGATAAAACAGCATGGCGTGATCCCGCTCCTCCTGCGCCTGCACCCGGTACCAGTTCTCAAAGCCGTCTAAGCCCACGGCGGCGTAGTAGTTGGCAAAGTCCAGATACAGATAGGCGGAGTAGAACTCCTTGTTGATCTGCTCGTTGAGCAGCTTAGATACGTTAGCGTTCATGATACTTCTCCTCCATAAGATTGTCTTTTTCCTGCTCCCGGCAGGCGGGGCAGATATACCGGATCCTAAGGTCGTAGGAGAGGATCTCCCGTCCCAGCGCCCGTTCGATCCGGCTCTGCATATCCGGCAGGCGGATATCCTCGATTTTCCCGCACCGGCTGCATATCATATGATCGTGCCGCTCCGTCCGGTCGTACCGGTCCGGCGAACCCGGCTCGGTGATGCGGAGCAAAAGCCCCTCCTCCGCCAAACCGTTCAGGTGCTTATATACCGTACCCAGAGCGATGCTGGGATGCTCCCTCTTCATCTCCAGGAACACCTGCTCCGCCGTGGGATGCTGCTGCAGCTCCGTGACGGCGGCCAATATCTCCTCTGCGTATTTCGGCATACTGCGCCCCTCCAAAATAAGAACTATTCTTATTCTTGTTTTCCATTATACGCATATTCGCCCTGTTGTCAACAGCTATGGAGGGCTTCCGCTGAAAAAATTGACGAAAAAGCTTGACATGCCAAACTGTATCTGTTATAGTTACAATATAAACTGTGCTTGTCGCAAGTACAGATTATCGCAGGAGGGATAACCATGGACAGTTCCTTTAATCTGGCCGTTCACGCGCTGGTCTGCCTGAGCCACAGCGAACGCTCCCTCAGCAGCGAAGTGCTGGCGGAAAATATCTGTACCAACCCCACCCGCGTCCGCCGCGTGCTGGCGGGGCTAAAAAAGGCGGGAATGGTGGAGACCCGGGAGGGCTTGGACGGCGGCTACCGTCTGCAAGCTGATCCCACAAAGCTTACCCTGCGGCAAGTGGCGGAGGCGATAAATACCCGCTTTGTGGACTGCGCGTGGCACAGCGGCGACATCGACCGGGACTGCGCCATCTGCTCTGGCATGGCGGGCGTGATGGATGCGCTGTACCGGAGCATGAATGAGGAATGCGCCGCCTATCTCTCGCACATTACGATTACAGATATTGAAACACAACTTTTTGCACACAAATAGGAGGATATACGATGCTTACCATTACGACCAAGAACTTTGAAAACGATGTTCTGCACGCGGACAAGCCCGTGCTGGTGGACTTCTGGGCCCAGTGGTGCCCCTACTGCCGCCGCATTGCCCCGGCCTTCGACAAGGTGGGCGAGCAGTACGCCGACACGCTCATCACCGGCAAGATCAACTACGACGAGGAGCCGCAGCTGATTCAGCGCTTCGGTATCGACACCATCCCCACGCTGCTGCTCTTTAAGAACGGCGAGGTGATCGGCTCCGTCGTCGCCCCCGGCTCCAAGGCGGCCATCGAGGCGTTTATCCGGGAAACGCTGGCACAGTGAGGACACGATTATGGAGCAGATCTATGACATGATCGTCATCGGCGGCGGCCCCGCCGGATACACCGCCGCTCTGTACGCCGCCAGAAGCGGGCTTTCTGTAGTGATACTGGAAAAGCTCTCCGCCGGCGGGCAGATGGCGCTGACGGAGCAGATCGACAACTATCCCGGCTTTGAGGGCGGCATCGACGGCTTTACGCTGGGCGAAAAAATGCAGCAGAGCGCCGAGCGCTTCGGCGCGGTGACGGAGCTGGCGGAGGTGTATAAGGCCAGCCTTTCCGGGAAAATCAAGACGCTGGACACCAGCGAGGGCGTCTTTCAGAGCCGCACGGTGGTCATCGCCACCGGCGCGTCGCCCCGCCCCTTGGGCATTCCCGGCGAGGATACGCTCACGGGAAAGGGCGTTCACTATTGCGCCGCCTGCGACGGCGCGCCCTATCGGGGCAAGACCGTGGCGGTGGTGGGCGGCGGCAACTCTGCCGCGGCGGACGCCCTGACCCTGTCCCGTATTGCAAAAAAGGTCTATCTCATCCACCGCCGGGACAGCCTGCGGGCTACGAAGGTCTATCATGAGCCGTTGATGAACGCGCCCAACGTGGAATTTTGCTGGAACAGCACCGTCTCCGCGCTGCTGCACGGCAACCGCCTGACGGGGCTTCGGCTAAAAGATGTCAACACCGACGCGGAGCGTGACCTTGCCTGCGACGGCGTGTTCATCAGCGTGGGACGTGCCCCGGCGACGGAGCTGTTCCGACGCGAGCTGGCGCTGGACAAGTCCGGCTACATCATCGCGGATGAATCCACCCGCACCAACCTCCCCGGCGTGTTCGCCGCGGGCGACGTGCGCACCAAGGCGCTGCGGCAGGTGGTCACCGCCGTATCGGACGGCGCGGTGGCTGTCCACTACGCGGAGGAATATCTGGCGGAGAACCGGTAAAGGAGACTGTCTTGAGAACATACAGGGA
>ENA-UOOA01002713-UOOA01002713.1-human-gut-metagenome-genome-assembly--contig:-P61old-NODE-2713-length-24054-cov-11.968499_pt1 | contig 24054 bp, 24 predicted proteins | sample MGYA00242467_ERZ724014 | MGnify/ENA metagenome assembly ERZ724014 | reverse complement strand
CCGCCCAGCACGCCAGCCTGTGGCGGCCCTGGGGGCGCCCGGCTTTCCGCCGCCTGCTGGTGGTGTTCATGCTCAACGGCATTGCCAGCGCCATCCCGGCCACGCTGGTGCTGTTCTTCGTGCAAGACCGGTTACAGGCGCCAGCCACGCAGGAACCGCTGTTCCTGGGCGCCTACTTCGTCTGCGCCGCCCTGTCGATACCGCTGTGGCTGCGCGCCGTGGGCCGCTTTGGCCTGGCCCGCACCTGGCTCATGGGCATGCTGCTGGCCGTGGCCGTGTTTGCCTGGACGGCGCTGCTCGGCAGCGGCGATGCGCTGGCCTTTGCCGTGGTGTGCGCCCTCTCGGGCGTGGCGCTGGGCACCGACCTGGCCTTGCCCAGCGCCCTGCTGGCAGGCGTGATTGCCTACGAAGGCGACAGCGGCCAGCACGAAGGCGCGTACTTTGGCTGGTGGAACTTTGCCACCAAGCTCAACCTGGCCCTGGCCGCCGGGCTGGCGCTGCCACTGCTGGCCCTGCTGGGCTACACCCCCGGCACCCGCAGCGAAGCCGGCCTGCAAACCCTGAGCCTGGCGTATGCCGTGCTGCCCTGCCTGCTCAAGCTGGCGGCGGCTGCCGCGCTGTACCTGCTGGTGGTGCGGCGCACGCCTGGCAGCGCCGCGTTCCAGGCGCCGTGATTTTTCTCAATGCAACCCTGCACCTCACCCACCACCAAGGCCTTCCCATGATCCAACGCCGAACCCTTCTGAGCGCCACTGCCGTGGCGCCGCTTGCGGCCCTGACCGGGTGCGCCAGCCAGAACCTGGCCGGATACGCCAGCGAAAAGCCCGTGCTGGACCTGACCCAGTACTTCAATGGCACGGTAGATGCCCACGGCATCTTCCAGGGGCGCAGCGGCCAGATCGCCCGCCGCTTCACGGTGGTGATGGAGTGCAGCTGGAAAGGCAACGAGGGCGTGCTGGACGAAGCCTTCACCTATTCCGACGGCACCACCCAGCGGCGCATCTGGCGACTGACCAAGCATGCCGATGGCCACTACACCGGCACCGCCGACGACGTGGTGGGCACAGCCAGGGGCCAGACGCAGGGCAATGCCTTTCGCTGGGGCTACACGCTGGCCTTGCCGGTGGATGGCACGGTCTACCACGTGGACTTTGACGACTGGATGTACCTGATCGACGAGCGCGTGATGCTCAACCGCGCCACGATGAGCAAGTTTGGCGTGCGGCTGGGTGAGATCACCCTGTCGTTCACCAAGCGCACCTGAGCCACGCCATGAGTCTCAATCCCCGCATCGATTACTGGCAGGGCCGGCGCGTGTGGCTGGTGGGCGCCTCCAGCGGCATTGGCCGGGCCACGGCGGCGCTGCTGCATGCGCGGGGGGCGCAGGTCATTGTGTCGGCCCGCAACGCACAAGCCCTGCAAGCTTTTGTGGACGAGCACCCCGGCAGCGTGGCCGTGCCGCTCGACACGGCCCACACCACCCAGGTCAAGGCCGCTGCGCAGCAGGTGCTGGCGGGCGGCCCGCTGGACCTGGTGTGCTACTGCGCGGGCCACTACCGCGACATGCGAGCCACCGACTTTGATCTGGCTGAGGCCCTGCGCCACGAAGACGTGAATTACACCGGCGCCTTGCGCGTGCTCGCCAGCGTGCTGCCGGCCATGCTCGCTTCGGCCAAGATGGGACGGCCAGGGCATGTGAGCCTGGTCAGCAGCGTGGCGGGCTTTCGCGGCCTGCCCAAGAGCCTGGCCTACGGCCCCACCAAGGCGGCCCTCATCAACCTGGCCGAGGCGCTGTACCTGGACCTGCACGCACTGGGCATGGGCGTGAGCGTGGTGAACCCCGGCTTCGTGGCCACGCCGCTGACGGCGCGCAACGACTTCACCATGCCCGCACTCATCACGCCCGAAGCAGCGGCGGCGGCCATCGTGCGCGGCTGGGAAGACGGCGAATTCGACATCCACTTCCCCAAGCGCTTCACCCGCTGGATGAAATGGCTGCGGTTGTTGCCCTACCGGTGGTACTTTCCGGCGGTGCGCCGCTTTACCGGCCTGTAAAACCCTCGCCATGGAACAACCCCTGAGCCCCCTCGCGGCCTCGACAGAAGAAGCCGTCAGCCGCGTCATCGTCTTTTTTGAAACACTGTCGCCCGCAGGTGTGGCGCAACTGGGCGAGCTTTACGCGGCAGAGGCGCGCTTCAAAGACCCGTTCAACGAGGTGCAGGGCGTGCCCGCCATCCAGGGCATCTTTTCCCATATGTTCGAGGCGCTGGAACAGCCGCGCTTCATCGTCACCGGCCGGGTGGTGCAAGGCCAGCAGTGCTTTCTGACCTGGGATTTCCTGTTCGCCTTCCAGAACTTTCACAAGGGCGTGACGCAGACAGTGCGCGGCGCCTCGCACCTGGTGCTCGACGAGCAAGGCCTGGTCACACTGCACCGCGACTATTGGGACGCCGCCGAGGAGCTGTACGAAAAGCTGCCCGTGGTGGGCGGGCTGATGCGCTGGCTCAAGCGCCGCGCGAACAGCTAGGGATGTCCTGCATAACTCCCTGCGGTCTGTGATAGCGCGGCCTCGGGCAGTCCGCTGCGTTGCTTTTCTTGCCAATAGCACGGCTATTGGCTGCCAAAAGCCGCCTTGCGGCCTATCCCGATCCGCACTACCACCGACTCGCGAGGGTTATGCAGGACATCCCTGGCAGGCTTCGGCGCCCGCCGCGTTCATGCTGACTTGGCCAGCTTGCGCACCAGGTAGTGCAGCGCCATTTCATAGCCCTGGATGCCCAGGCCTGCAATCACGCCATCGGCAATGCCCGAGATGTAGGAGTGGTGGCGAAACTCTTCGCGCTTGTGCACGTTGCTGATGTGCACTTCCACCACCGGCAGGGCCACGCCCGCCAGCGCATCGCGCAGCGCCACGCTGGTGTGGGTGAGGCCCCCGGGGTTGATGACGATGCCGCGCGTGCCATCCAGGCGCGCAGCGTGGATGCGGTCAATCAGGTGGCCTTCGTGGTTGCTCTGGAAGCACGCGGCCGTGGTGCCCAGCCGCTCCGCCTCGGCGGCAAAGTGGCGCTCCACATCGGCCAGGGTGTCGGCGCCGTAGATGTGGGGTTCGCGCGTGCCCAGCAGGTTCAGGTTGGGGCCGTTCAGAAGAAGAATGCTCATGGCGGTGGAATCAGCGTAACGAGGGAAATACGGCATTGTCTGCCCAATGGCCGCCACCGGCCCGGCAGCGATGCCAGCCCCCGCACCCGAGGGCTTGCCTCCGGTGCGTGTGCAAGTCCGGCGCTTATTTGGCAGCGCGCAGCTTGGCCAGGGTGTCGTACACCTCTTTCACCGTGTCGGCGCCCACCTTTTCGCTGTGCTTTTCAATCACAGGCTTCATCTTGGCGCGCAGCTTGTCCAGCTCGGCGGCAGGGAATTCGGTTACCTGCATGCCTGCCTTCTTGAGCTGGTCGAGCGCCACGTCCGACTGCACGCGCGAGACGCCGCGCTGGAACGTGGTGGCTTCGGCCATGGCGTCGTTGATCCACTTTTGCTCGGCAGGCGAGAGGCCGTCCCAGAACTTCTTGCTGACGATGACTGCCTGCGGGTTGTACATGTGGCGCGTGATGGCCAGGTGCTTTTGCACTTCGTTGAATTTGGACGAGAGGATGGTGGTGACCGGGTTCTCCTGCCCGTCCACGGCCTTTTGCTCCAGCGCGGTGTACAGCTCGGGGAAGGGCATGGGCACGGCGTTGGCGCCCAGGGCGTTGAACATGTCGATGTAGATGGGCGACTGGATCACGCGGATCTTCAGGCCCGCCAGGTCTTCGGCCTTGGTGATGGGCTTTTTGCTGTTGGTGACGTTGCGAAAGCCCAGCTCCCAGTAAGCCAGGCCCACCAGGTTCTTGGCCTTGAGCTTGTCGAGCAGCTTCTTGCCGAAGGGGCCATCGGTCACGGCATCGGCTTCTTGCGGCGTGGCAAACAGGAAGGGGAAGTCGTAAATGCCGAATTCCTTGGTCTGTGCCGACAGGATGCCCGCGTTCAGCACCGTCATCTCCACCGTGCCGCCTTGCAGGGCCGACACGGTCTGCAGGTCACCACCCAGCGTGCCGCCGGGGAACAGCTTGACCTGGATCTTGCCGCCACTCTTGGCTGCCACCAGGTCGGCAAACTTTTGCGCGCCCTGGGCCTGGGGGTGGTCCTTCTGGTTCTGGAAGGCGAACTTGATGGTGCGGTCTTGGGCGTGCGCGCCCGACACCAGCGAGGCAGCCACCAGCGCCGTGGCCAGCAGGGTTTTCAAGAGGGTCATGGAAGGCTCCTTGGTAGGGATGGATGAAGCAAGGCCGTAAGAGGAAAAGGGTGGCGAGGGCGTTCAACCACCCAGCCAGCGCAGCGGCACCATGACGATGGATGGGAAGGCCACCAGCAGGAACATCACGATGAACTGCGCCAACATGAAGGGCATGACACCGCGCGTCACATCCGACATGGAAATGCGTCCCACCCCTGCCACCACGTTGAGCACCGTGCCCACGGGCGGGGTGATGAGGCCGATGGCGTTGTTGATGATGAACAGCACGCCAAAGTAGACGGGGTCGATGCCAGCGGCCTTTACCACGGGCATGAGCACGGGCGTCAGGATGAGGATGGTGGGGGTCATGTCCATGGCCGTGCCCACAATCATCACCAGCAGCATGATGGCGACCAGCAGCAGCGTCTGGTTGCCCATGAAGGGCTCCAGCATGCCAATGATCTTGCTGGGCAGGTCGGCCACGGTGATGAGCCAGGCCGACACCATGGCCGCCGCCACGAGAAACATCACCACTGCGCTGGTGCGGGCCGCCGCCTGGAAGATGTCGGCCAGCTGGCGAAAGCTCAGCTCGCGGTACACCACCATGGCGACAAACAGGGCGTACACGGCGGCCACCACGGCCGCTTCGGTCGGCGTGAACACGCCCATGCGCAAGCCCACCAGAATGATGACGGGCAAGCCCAGGGCCCACACCGATTCGCGCAGGGCCTTGAGCACTTCCGCGCGGCTGGCGCGGGCGGGTGGCGCCACTTTTTCACGGCGCACCAGCCACCACCAGGTGATGGCCAGCGCGATGCCCAGCAGCACCCCGGGCACGATGCCCGCGAGGAACAGCTTGCTGATGGACACATTGGCCGCCACACCAAAAATCACGAAACCGATGGACGGCGGAATGACCGGGGCGATGATGCCCGCCGAGGCAATCAGCCCCGCAGAGCGCGCCCTGTCGTGCCCGGCCGCCACCATCATGGGCAGCAGCAGCGATGCCAGTGCCGCTGCATCGGCCACCGCGGAGCCCGACACCGCCGCCAGAATCACCGCCGCCATGATGGCCACGTAGCCCAGGCCACCGGGCACATGGCCCACCACAGCCAGTGCCAGCTTGACGATGCGTTTGGACAGGCCGCCCACGTTCATGATTTCGCCCGCCAGCATGAAGAACGGCACGGCCAGCAGCGGGAAGGAGTCTGCGCCGTTGATGACGTTCTGCGCCAGGATCTGCGCGTCGAACAGATCAAGGTGCCACATCAGCGCAATGCCGCTGAGGAGCAGCGAGTAGGCGATGGGAATGCCAATCGCCATGGCGATCAGCAGGGAGCCGAGGAAGATGGCGACGGTCATGGGCGGCGGTGCTCAGGAAAGAGGGGGCGGTGGGCGTGGGCCATCAAGGCTTGCGCGCAGGGGGCGAATCGTCTTTGGCCACGATGGGGCCGTGCGAAAAATGGGGTGCCACATCGCCCAGGTTGCGCTGCTCCAGCACGGCCACTTCTTCGCTTTCCTGCACCATCACCAGTTCCTGGTCGCTCGGGTGGGTGAGCAGCGTGCGCAGCAAGTCGCGCAGCAAGATGGCCATGGAGGAAATCCCCAGCATCACGCCGCTGGCGTAGAAGATGCCCACCGACGCGCCGGTGACGGGCGCTTCGGTGTCCCAGTTGATCTCTGCCTGCACCCAGCTGCCTTTGAGCAGCAGCCACGACACATACAGCATGGCCACCTGGGCCAGCACCAGACAGATTTTTTTGCCCAGGCGGGGCAGGCGCGACACCAGCGCATCAGTGCCCAGGTGCCCGTGCTCGCGCAGGGCCACCACAGCGCCCATGAACGTCAGCCACACAAACAGCCAGCGCGAGACTTCTTCGGACATGGTCAGGCCCGAGTTGAAGGCGTAGCGCAGCACCACGTTGCCGAAGACCAGCACCACCATGAGGGCGAGGAACAAGCCCCCCAGCATGTCCAGCGCTCGTGTGTAGCCCCGCAAAACGCGGTCCACCAAATCGAACATGGTTGTCTCCAGTCAAAACGTTATCGGCTGCTGGAATTATTTTGTACGAACTGGTTAGTTTTAATGATTCGGGCAAACCCTTGGTGAATGGCGGGCGCGGAATTGCACGCGCGCACGGCAGCCTGCGGGAAACGGAAGCGCAGGAGCACAACGGGAAGCAGCGAAGTGGTCAGTCAGGCACGCACGAAGCGCACCACCATGTCGATGATGGAATCGCGCCGCTGGGCCAGGGCCTCGGGTTCGTCGAGTGAGCGCTTGAAGATCGCGCTGAAGGTGTGGCGGTTGGCCACATTGAAGAAGCACAGGGCCGAGATGGACATGTGCAGGTCAATCGGGTCCATGTGCGGGCGAAACACCCCGCTGGCCACGCCGCGTTCGTACACCGCCTGCACGGCGTTGATGGCGGGCACGTTCAGTTCCTGGATGGTGGCGGAGCGGCGGATGAACTCGCCCCGGTGCATGTTTTCGTTCATCACCAAGCGGATGAAATCGGGGTTGTCCAGCTGGTAGTCAAAGGTGAAGCCCACCAGGGTGCGCAGCGCGGCCTCGGGCTCCATGTCTTCTAGGCGCAGGCTGGTCTCGATCTGGCGAATGCGCCGGTAAGCCTCTTCGAGCACCGCCAGGTACAAGCCCTCTTTGCTACCAAAATAGTAGTAAATCATGCGCTTGCTGGTGTGGGTCAGCGCGGCGATCTCGTCGATGCGTGCGCCAGCCAGCCCCTTGTCGGCAAACTCGGCCGTGGCCACTTCCAGGATGTTGGCCATGGTGCGGTCCGGGTCGTTCACCCGGCCACGTTCCGGCGTCGCTGCGGAAGCTTTGCGCGCGGTACGGCGGGGGGCAGGCTCGCCCACCAAAGGAGTTCTAACCAGTTCGTTCATAGCCAGCAAAGCATAAGCGAACCACAGCCCGCTTTGCCCCCCAAGATACCCGCGCCGCCCGCAGCGTGGAGACCGCGTCAGCTTGCGCCGGGGTGGGCAAGGCCCTGGGGCCCCGGGCGTCAGACGCCCGGCTTGGTGTCCGCAAAGCTGGGGCGCTGCATCAGCTTGTCCATCAGCTTGCCCAGATTGGGGTATTCGGTGCGCCAGGCCAGTTCGGGGTAGCGGAACTCCAGCCAGCCCAGGGCGCAGCCCACGGCAATGTCCGACAGGCTCAGGTGGATGCCGCTGCAATAAGGCTTGTCGCCCAGCCCCTGGCTCATGGCCTTGAGGGCCGCGTTCACCTTGCCCATTTGCCGGTTGATCCAGGCCTGGCAGCGCTGTTCATCAGAGCGGTGCGCCCAGGTGGCTTCCATGCGGGCCAGAATGCCGGCGTCCATGGCGCCATCGGCCAGGGCTTCCCAGGTCTTCACCTCGGCGCGTTCGCGGCCCGAGGAAGGAATCAGCTTGCCCACGGGCGAGAGGGTGTCGAGGTATTCCACGATCACGCGCGAATCAAACACGGCCTCGCCGCCTTCCATCACCAGGCAGGGCACCTTGCCCAGCGGGTTGGAGGCGGTCACCGTGGTGTCCTCCCCCCAGACGTTGTCCTGCACGAACTGGTAGTCGAGCTTTTTTTCGGCCAGCACGATACGTACTTTGCGCACATAGGGGCTGGTGGTGGATCCGATCAGTTTCATGGGTCAGCAGGAAGTGAATGCCCGCACGCAAACGGCGCACGCTGGCTGGGCAGGCGATTCTATCGGCACCCGCCCACCCGTGCCTGACAGGCGTTGCGCCGCCCATCCACCTACAATTGCGCGCCATGAGCCTGTCCACCATCACCGCCCTCTCGCCGCTTGACGGCCGTTACGCCCCCAAACTTGCCGCGCTGCGCCCCATCATGAGCGAGCACGGCTACATGCACCGCCGGGTGCAGGTCGAGGTGGCGTGGTTCATCGCCCTGTCTGATGCAGGCTTTGCAGAATTCAAGCCCCTCACCACCGGAGCACGCGCTTACTTGCTGGGCCTGGTGAAAAACTTCTCCGAGGCCGATTCCGCCGCCATCAAGGAAATCGAGAAGACCACCAACCACGACGTGAAGGCCGTGGAATACTGGATCAAGAGCAAGTTCGAAGCCCGCCCTGAACTGGAAAAGGCCGCTGAATTTGTGCACTTTGCCTGCACCAGCGAAGACATCAACAACACCAGCCATGCGCTGCAACTGCGCTCGGGCCGCGACCAGGTCATCCTGCCGGGCCTGGACCGCATCATGCTCAAGCTGCGCGAAATGTCGCACGCGTTTGCCGACGTGCCCATGCTCAGCCGCACCCACGGCCAGACCGCCAGCCCCACCACCGTGGGCAAGGAAATGGCCAACGTGGTGATGCGCCTGCAAACGGCCTGCGAGAAGATCGCCGCCGTCAAGATCATGGGCAAGATGAACGGCGCCGTGGGCAACTACAACGCCCACCTGTCTGCCTGGCCCGACTTTGACTGGGAAGCCTTCAGCAAGAAGGTCATCGAAACGCCCGAGCCCCTGGGCCTGGGCCTGACCTTCCAGCCTTACTCGATCCAGATCGAGCCGCACGACTACATGGCCGAGCTGTTCGACGCCGTGGCGCGTGCCAACACCATCCTGATCGACCTCTCGCGCGACATCTGGGGCTATGTGAGCCTGGGCTACTTCAAGCAGCGCCTCAAAGCTGGCGAGATTGGTTCGAGCACCATGCCGCACAAGGTCAACCCCATCGACTTTGAAAACGCCGAAGGCAACCTGGGCCTGGCCAACGCGCTGCTCAAGCACCTGGCCGAGAAGCTGCCCATCAGCCGCTGGCAGCGTGACCTGACCGACAGCACCGTGCTGCGCAACATCGGCGTAGCCCTGGGCTACGCCGCGCTGGCCTACACCTCGCTGCTCACTGGCCTGAACAAGCTCGAAATCAACGAAGAAGCCCTGGCCGCCGACCTGGACGCGTCGTGGGAAGTGCTGGCCGAGCCCATCCAGACGGTGATGCGCCGTTTTGGCGTGCAAGGCGCCTACGAAAAGCTCAAGGAAGTCACGCGCGGCAAGACCGTGACGGCCGAAGCGCTGCACGCACTGATCCAGTCGCTGGAAATTCCGCAAGCCGAAAAAGACCGCCTGTTGGCCATGACACCCGGCAGCTACACCGGCAAGGCCGCCGAGCTGGCACGGAGGGTGTAGCCCCCCCTGAGGCGCTGCGCGCCTTCCCCCCTGGGGGACGCAACCCGTGGCCCGGTAAAGCCGGTTCCACGGTTGCACTGACTTGGGCACCGCCCGTGGCGAACACTGGCGGGCTTTCAATACTTTTTGCCTCTAGCGCTTTCCTGATAAGCGCTGGCAGCTATCAAATTAATAGTGAGGCTGCATGGCCATCAAATCCACCATCTTCAAGGCGAACCTGCAAATCGCCGACATCGACCACGGCTACTACGCCGACCATGCCCTCACCCTGGCGCGCCACCCCAGCGAGACGGATGAGCGCATGATGGTGCGGCTGGCAGCGCTGGCCCTGCAGGCCCACCAGCTGCAAACCTTGTGCAACGGCGACGCCACCTTGGCTTTTGGTGCCGGTTTGTCCGACCCCGATGACCCGGACGCCTCGCTCACCGACTTCACCGGCCGCAAGCGCGTGTGGATCGAAGTAGGCCAGCCCGAAGACAAGCCGCTGACCAAGGCCTGCAGCAAGGCCGATTCGGTCATCGTCTACTGCTTCAACCACGCGTCCGAAGTGTGGTGGAAGGGCATTGAATCCAAACTGACGCGCCTGGAAAAGCTCCAGGTCTGGCGCATTCCTACCGAAGCATCACAAGCCATGGCGGCCATGGCCGAGCGCAGCATGCAGCTGCAGGCCACGGTGCAGGAAGGCGCGCTGACGCTGAGCAGCAACCTGGGCAGCGTGCACCTGGAGCCCGTGCGCTGGAGGTGACGGGACTATCAGCCAAAAAGCCCTCCAGCGCCCTACAGATAAGCGTCAGAAGCTATTGAATCAATAGCAATTACTCAGTCGCGCGGCATCAGCGCGCCACATTGCCAGCACTGCTCAAACCCGCCCTCGACGATCTCCCCGCACCGGCATGCCCAGCGGCGCTGCGGCAAATCCTGCAGCGCCTGCAGCAGCGCGCGTGCGCGGGTGGCGTGTTCGTCGTAATCCAGCCAGATTTCGGGCAGGCACTGGTCCGGCGGCAGGTGCCCGGCCGCAGCCCCCAGGTATTGCCGCTGCACCGAGGCGGTCATGCCCGCTTCGCACAGCAAGTCGGCCCACAAGGTGGCGATGGCGATATTGGGGGCTTGGGTCAGGCGCAGCATAGGGGCCACCATAGCGGTTTGATAGCCGCGCGTACAGCCCCCAGGGGGAACGCTGCGGACTACACCGCAGGCGGTTTGGAAGCGCCTTCCGCCGCCCGCTCGGCATAGCGGGTGAACCGCCAGGCCGTGTGCTCCAGCGTGATGCGCCGCCACACCTGGCGCTTGGCGGCTGGGCCCATGGCAGGCCAGTGCTGCACTTCATCGAACGTGCGGCCACAGCCCTTGCACAGATCGTCGCCCTGGCTGGTGGAGCAAATGGCGATGCAGGGCGTGTCGGGCGTGGTGTCGTACCAGCCCAGCCAGGCATCCAGGGCCTCCAGCGGCAGGTCGCCTTCTTCCACCGTATCTTCGTGGTGGTACACCATCAGCGCATACACCTCGGCCAGCGCCTGCACCTGCGGCGCCAGGGCCATGCCCGCGCTGGAAGGCAAGCGCTGGCGCCAGTGGTTGATGGCGGCTTCGATGTCGGTGATGTGGATGGCAGTCATGAAGATGGGGGCGCAGCGCAAGAGCCCCTGGGCAGGCAGACGCTGGCGGGGGCTGGATGATAGCGACCCCAGGTCGCCAAACAGCGGTGCAGGGGTATCTGCCAACCTGCTGGTAAACCCTGATACCCCTTCAGGACATACGCAATACCCACAACCCCCGCGCCCTTGCACCGGCCGCCCGACGGTGTTCCAATCACCCCCTTCGAAGGGGAGTAGTTCCCGCCCAGGCCATGCACGCGCCACCCAGCACGCGCAGCAGCATCCGGGCAGCGTACCGTCGTCAGTACGAAGCGTCTCGCTTCCGGCGGTCCGGGTCAGTGCAGCCACCGTGGCCACACCGACTGAGCAAGACCTTTGATGGCCCCGCAGCGGGGTGATCAAGGCCGTCCCTCGCTCCTGCGCACCAGCGCGCGGGCAGGTTCCAGGTCCTCCGCCGCAGGCCTGACTCGCCAGGACAGACCCTTTGCCATCACAGCAGCGGGAAACTCCTTTTGCCTTAGGACACCGAGGACTTCATGGACTTTTTGACTTCACCCGAATTCTGGCTAGCACTGGGCCAGATCATCATCATCGACATCTTGCTGGGCGGAGACAACGCCGTCGTGATCGCGCTGGCCTGCCGCAAGCTGCCCCCTGCGCAACGCGCCAAGGGCATCATCTGGGGCACCGCCGGTGCCATCGTCTTGCGGGTGGTGCTGATCGCCTTCGCCATGACCCTGCTGTCGCTGCCATTCCTCAAGTTCGTCGGTGCGCTGCTGCTGGTGTGGATCGGCGTGAAGCTGCTGGCCCCTGATGAAGACGGCCACGGCGACGTGCAAGGCAGCGACAAGCTGCTGGCCGCCATCAAGACCATCATCGTGGCCGACCTGGTGATGAGCGTGGACAACGTGATCGCCATCGCCGGTGCCGCACAGAACGCAGGCGAGCACTCGTTCCTGCTGGTCGTGCTGGGCCTGCTGATCTCGATCCCGATCATCGTCTGGGGCAGCCAGCTCGTCATCAAGCTGATGGAGCGCTTCCCGTTCATCATCACCTTCGGCGGCATGCTGCTGGGCTGGATTGCTGGCGGCATGCTGGTCACCGACCCTGCATTCGTGAACCCCGCCGTCATGGACTGGATGCCCAAGTGGGGCAGCGTGGATGAAAAGGGCCTGGCTGTCATCTCCGACACCCTGTACTGGGCATCACACATCGTGGGCGCCTTGCTGGTGCTGGCAGTGGGCAAGTTCATCGTGTCCCGCCGCGCTGGCGACGGTGGCGCAGCCCACGGCTGACCCAGAGCCTACACAGCGGCTCTCTGCGTTCGCAGCCTGCATGCAGGCTGCGGCCCCCAGGGGCGTTGACCTCCGCCCGCCGCACGGGCAGGGCAACGCCCTTTTTGCTTTCTGTTCCACCCCGTTCACCCACCCACAGGGCCTGCGACATGGACAAAATCATTGTGTACGTGGACGACGCTGACCATGCGCAGCAGCTGCTTGCGCCCCTGGCAGCCAAGGAGCCCGCCCACCAGCGCCACTGGGTGCTGGTGGCCTGTGCGCCGCGCATGACGCACCGCGTCAGCAAATGGGTGAGCCACAGCGCCCGCGAAAGCTGGCGCAACAAATGGGCTGACAAGCTGTTCGCACAGATCATCCCCGGCGCAGGGCTGCGGCCTTCTCAGGTGACGACCGTGCTGGCCAAAATCCCCTTGGCAGAGTTGACCGAGCAACTGCAATCGCAAACCCAGCAGACCTGCGGCCGCCCTGCCCAGGTGCTGGATGCGCGCAAACCCCGCATGGGCACCGAGGCGCAAATCGGCGTCAACGCCTCCGCTGAGCGCCCATCACCACCATCCTCCTGGCCCGGCGTGCTGGGCAGCGTGCTCACCGGCTGTAGCACTTTGTGGGCCTTGGCGCTGGACTGAGCGCCCGCCCGCTGCGGCACGTGCCCTGCCTCAAGGCCGGTGCTATTCTCTGGCCATGAAACTCCTCCTGAAATGGCTGCTCAGCGCCGCGGCGCTGCTCTTTGTGGCTTATGTTTATGGCGGCGTGCAGGTGCAGAGCTTTGGCTCGGCGCTGATTGCCGCGTTTGTCATTGGCCTTTTCAACGCCTTGCTTCGCCCGGTGCTGGTGATCCTGACCCTGCCTGTCACCGTGGTCACCGTGGGCCTGTTCCTGTTCGTCATCAACGCGCTCATGTTCTGGGCAGCGGCGGGCATGCTGGACGGCTTTCACGTCAACGGGTTCATGGCGGCCTTGCTCGGCTCGCTCATCTACTCAGCCCTGGGCCTGGTGATCGAATCAGCGCTCGGCGGCCTGTTCACGAAGCAGTGATTGCACGGCGCGCAGCCGGGTGTCGATGATCGACGCCTCGAAGTGGTCATCGGCCGAGGTGCTGCGCCGCGCCAGATCCTGCCCGGCCTTGAAGCGGTCCACCGCCGCGGCGTAGTCGTAGCGCGCCGCATGCACTTCCGCCTCTGCCCGCACCGCACGCAGTGGCTGGCCCTGCGCATTCCAGACAGCTGCCATGGCCTGCCACGCCGAAGCATCGCGCGGGTGGGTCGCCAGCCAGGTCTGCAGCGGCCCCGTCACCTCTTTCGACTGGCCGGTGCGCAGCAAAATTTGCGTGCGCAGCAGCATCTCGGGCCGGCGTGAATCCCCCGGTGGCATGGCCGCTAGCGCAGCGGGGGCATCGTCTGCTGCCAGTTCCAGCTCCGCCCTCAGCAGTTTTGCCAGCCGGGTGGCCGCAGCATCGTTCTTGACCAGTTGCTGCAACTGCCCCGCCCAGCGCCGCGCCCCTGCGGCATCGCGCAGCTGGCTGGAGCCCAGCGCCGCCGCATACAGCACGCCCGCCTGCCGCGCCGGCGGCAGCGCGGCAAAGCCGGTGCCTTGCGGCTCCGCCACCCACTGGCGCAGCACATCCACACCGGGTCTGGACAGCACCCGAGCGCGCGCGGTGACCATGGCATGCTCGGCCTGTAAAACAGAGGGGCTGCTCGCCGTCAACCCGCCCGAGGGCAGGCGCGACTGCATGTCGGCTATGCGCTGCGTGGTCAATGGGTGGCTGCGCAGATACGGCCAGCTGCCGTTGTCGTTGATGCGGTTGGCCTGCTGCAGCTTGTCGAACATGCCCACAAAACCCTCGGGTGCAAAGCCCGCTGGCTCCATCAGCCCCATGCCCACACGGTCAGCCTCGCGCTCCATGTCGCGCGAAAAATTGAGCTGGTTTTGCAGGGCCAGCGCCTGCCCGCCCACCACCAGCGCCTGCGTGGCGCCCGGGTTCTTGCTGGCCGCCAGCGCGCCAAGCACCATCGCGCCCAGCAGCAGCGGCGTCTGCCGGCTTTGCTGCGTGAGCAAACGTGAAATGTGCCGCTGCGTCACGTGGCTCAGCTCGTGCGCCATGACCGAGGCCAACTCATCGCGCGTGCCCACCACCCCGATCAAGCCCAGGTGCAGCCCCAGGTAGCCACCCGGCAGCGCAAAGGCATTCACGGTGCGGTCACGCCCCAGCAGCACCTCCCACGCAAAGCGCTCGTCCAGCTCGGGCGACAACTCACCCCGCGCCCGCGCCGCCGCCATCAACGGCTGCCAGATGCCCTGCACGTATTCACCAATCACCGGGTCATCGATGTAGTCCGGGTCGCGGTACAGCTCCCGAATGATGCGATCACCCAGCCGCCGCTCCTCGCTGCTGGTCAGGTCACTGCCATCCCCCAAGGTCGGCAGCCCCCCCTGTGCCCGAGCAGGCAAGGGATTTGCCGCGCCAAACGCTATCAAAAGAGAAGCTGCCAGCGCTTGACTGGCAAGCGCTAGACGCCTTTTTTTACCCAATATCAACACTCATGGTCTCCCTGGCGCCATTGGTGGCGACAGCGCCAACTGCGGCGCACTGCACCGTATGATGCCCCCGACCCGCGAATTGTTTCGCACGTGGTTGCTACCAAGTGCACAGAGAGCCCTCGACCATGACATCCAAAACCCCAGAAACCCCCAGCGCCAGCCCCCTCACCCACTTCGACGCCCAAGGCCAGGCCCACATGGTGGACGTCGGCGCCAAAGCCGCCACCCACCGCATCGCCGTGGCCACCGGCCGCATCGAAATGCAGCCTGAAACCCTCGCGCTGATCGAATCGGGCACCGCCAAGAAAGGCGACGTGCTGGGCATCGCCCGCATCGCCGGCATCATGGCCGCCAAGAAAACCAGCGACCTGATCCCGCTGTGCCACCCCCTGGCCCTGACGCGCGTTGCTATTGAATTTGAAGCCGCCAGCGCACGTACGGAGGGCGTTTGCGGCATATTTTGCTCAGCTACTGTCGAGACCGTGGGGCAAACTGGCGTGGAGATGGAAGCACTGACCGCAGTGCAGATCGCCTTGCTGACGATTTATGACATGTGCAAGGCGGTGGATAGGGGGATGGCCATCCATGGTGTGTGCGTGACGGAGAAGCACGGTGGGAAGTCGGGGAGTTTTTTCGCCTGACCAAATGCCCACAACTGCTGCCCGGCACGAACCTTAAAACGAATCTATGGGCAGGTACGCCAGCACCTTGGCGTCTTGGCGATCTAGCACCGCCGTCCAAAAAGCGTCCTTGCGCGCCACCACGGGCAAGTAGATCAAACCTTCGATCGGTCGTCCAGTTCCTGAGACGGCGTTCAAGATGGCCTGTTGCTGCGACGGAAACCTTTGTATCAGCTCTGCCACCGGCTGGCCTGCCTGCAAGATAGCCGGGCTTGCAGCAGCGTAGGGCTGCCACAGCTCTGGCCTGGCAGACAACCACAGCCCACCAAAAGCGGCGGTCATCATGTCTTGCTGCTCGCTGGCCTGCATGGGGCGAAGCGACAAGTAGGTGGGGCCTGTCAGGGGCAAAGATTTCAAATCCACCGGCGCGCGGTCGAGCAGCTCGGCAGGAATGTCCACCGCGTGCACCACGCGCAGGCGGTCGTACTCAAACACCACATGCACCGGCCGCGCCAGCGCCACCGCCCACAGGCCGTACACGAGCGCGCCCGTTTGCAATAGCCCAATCAGGCTGAAGTCGAGTATTTTTTCGCGCCGTGATTTGGACGGGTTGAACACCGCCAGAGTGATCAGCGGGCCCATCACCACATCCACACCCACAATCAGCAAAAACAACTCGCGCCCACCCGATATTTCACGGAAGGGATAGGGATACCAAAGGCCAAAAACCAAGAGCGCGGCAAGCAGTGCGACGGCGAGGCTGCACCCGAAATGGATGGAGAACGCTTGAAACTTGGAACGCCACAGGCGGTTTTCAGAAATATGAGACATGGCTGCACCTAAAAACAGGTTCATCACGGATTAGCAAGGCAGCCCCACCCTGCAGATAAAAAAACAGTGGCGACATGGCGAGCAAGGTGGTTGTGCGACCCATCTTCCAACCCGATAGGGCCGCAGCATGCACAAAAGGAGAGCATGCTAGATCTGTGACCCAATCTCAAATCACTGTACGCGCTGCGCTGCCTTGATCGCGTAAGTCTGCTCTTGGGGCATAGCTGCACATGAGCTGGCTATTTTTTACCTGCCCGACCACCGACGACCTAAAAGCAATCGGGCAATCACAACATGAGCGCTTAGTCTTGCATACATGACACAAGCCCGTTTCTGGCCACAAATGCATCAACGCAGAACAGGATGCGGAGCAAACAAAAAAGCCCCGTCACCGGGGCTTTTTGTCAACAGACTGTTAATCAAGATTAAGACTTAGCAACCCAAGTTGTGCCGAAACCAGGCAAGGCTTTGACGGAGCAACTCCCCGGCAACAGCTTCTTCAACTCAGCCTTCGCACCAGGTTCTGCCGTGCACTTCAACCCACCAATCTGCTTACCGCCGAGATTGGCCAAGTCTGAAGTGAGGATGTCACTACCGTCGTCAGCTTTAGCTGGCAAGAAGTACAAGTAATGGGGACCAGCAGGAAGCCCAAGTTCATTTTTTGCATTGTCCTTGATGGTCAGACGTGCAGCGCCAACGTCATTGGTAGCAACTTCATAAACGAACTTACCCGCCACAGGGTTGGTGCCATTCACAGGAATCTCGCAGCCCCAGCCGCCTGGCCCGGGGTTGGTCGCAGACAAAGGCTCCATAGAAGTCTGGTATTTTGCGCCGACATCTGCACGACAAGCGGAGCCTTGCAGCACCACTTCAGAGAAGCGGGCTTTTTGCATGTAGCTTTGGTACGCAGGCAGTGCCACGGCAGCCAAAATACCGATGATCGCCACAACGATCATCAGTTCGATCAAGGTAAAACCTTTTTGCAGGGAACGCTTCATATAACTCTCCTCGGGGTAAATTATCTTTCACACCTGTCGATGTGCTCTTCAGGCTGGTTATAACAATGCAGATAGCGTGCCAGCTTTTCCAGATGCGTTTTACGCTATCGCAACCACCGGGATCGTGCCGGTGCACAGTGATAACGGGCCGCGCTTCTGGGCGATTCGCCTCAAACTCACACGCCGCACTGACATTTTTGTTCGACCAGGAATGTCAGCCAACGCGATTTCGTTACACATCAAACACCTGCCCCACCTGCAACCAGCCAATCGCCACATCCCCGGCAAGTTCCAACTGGTTGACCTCTTGGAGGATGAGTTCTGTTTCGGATGGCTTGGTGTGGGTGATGTAGATCGGATAGGTGGCCGTGGGCGCTCTCAAGGCCAGTTCGGCAGCCAGTGTGGTGGGCGACAGGTGCTGGCTGCGGCGCGCGAGGTCGCTTTCGCGGTTGCTGAAGGCGGTTTCGATGACCAGCGCAGCGACGGGAAGTTGGGGCGGCGGGGCTTCGGCAAGCTGCTCCAACGCGCTCCACAACGCCGGATTGCGCTCGGTATCTCCGCTGAAGGCCCACCAGCCGTGCTGGCCTCGCAACGCATAGCCCACAGCCGGCACGCTGTGCACGGCTGGCAGCACCCGCACCACCAGCCCTCCGGCAGTGACGGTCTCACCAGCGGCCAGGGGCACGTACTGCAGAAACGGCGATTGGGCAGAGGGGACGCAACTGAAATCTGGCCAAACGATGTTGTTGAAGACATGCGCCTGCAGCGCGGCAATGGTGGCTGCCAGCGCATGCACCTGCACAGGCTGGCTGCGCAGCGAAGACACGGCGTCGAGCATCAGCGGCAATGCGGCGATGTGATCGAGGTGGGAGTGCGTGAGGAAGACGTGGTCAATCTGGCGCATTTCTTCCAGCGTCAAATCCCCCACGCCAGTGCCTGCATCGATCAGGATGTTGTGATTGACCAGAAAAGACGTGGTTCGGCAATCGCGGGCGATGGCACCTGAGCAGCCGAGAACGCGGACTTTCACTGAAGTGTTCCTCTCATGGGCACGCTGAGAACTTTTCCATCCATCATTTGGTATCGAAATGGGTGGCACCCTCCCAATCCGAAGGAGGAGGGCGGGACATCATCTCTTCCAGGCGGGACGCATACAGTGCATAGAGCACAGATTGGGGCGCCTGGCGCCGTAAAGCGGCCAAGCTTTGGCCGCTTTGTGCCCAGTCTTGGGCCCGGTAGTGTGCAAGCACTTGCTGCCAGCAGGCCAATTCATCTGCATTCAGTGCAGACGCTTGGCTCTGGTCTGCCAAGGGGGTGTGGATGTTCACACTCTGGGCTTTGCCTTTGACGCGCACACGGTCCAGCTCTTGCCATACGAAGCCTGGCGCCATGCTTCGGGTGGATTCACTGGCGATGATGGCAACGCCGTAGGTCTTGCACAGCCCTTCGAGGCGCGAACCCAGGTTGACCGCGTCGCCGATGACGGTGTAGCTCAACCGAATGTTGGAGCCCATGTCACCAACGCACATGAGCCCCGTGTTCAGACCAATGCCAACGCCAATTTCCGGCAAGCCTTGCGCGCGATGCTCTTGGTTGAGTTGCTCGACTGCCCGGGCCATGCCCAAAGCCGCACGCACAGCGCACGCAGCGTGGTCTGGGGCGGGTACAGGAGCGCCCCAGAAGGCCATCACGCAGTCGCCCATGTATTTATCGATGGTGCCCCGCTCACCCTGGATGACTTCCGTCAGCCGCGTGAACACCCGGTTCAAAAGCGCTTGCAGTTGCAGCGGGGGCATGCATTCAGACAGGGCAGTGAAGCCTCGCATGTCGCAGAACATCACCGTGAGTTCCCGACTGTCTGCCTGCATGCTGTAGTGCTCGGGGTGCTTGAGCATCTCATCCACCAGTGGGGGCGGAACGTAAGAACGAAAACGCGAAGCCAGAGCGCGTTTGGCCCGGCTTTCAAACAAGTAGCCGTGGGCGATGTTGACCGCGGTGGCTGTGAATACCAGCGCCAGGGCGGTTGCCAGCGGCATTGCCAGTCCGTGCGTCCGATACAACCAGAAGTTAAGCAGAGTCAGCGCGATGAGCATCACCGCGCTCAGCAACAACGCGGGGCCAGCCGGCAGCACTGACAGCCCAAACGCAAGAACCAGCCCCACGATCAAAAGCTGAAGAACATCGAAACCGCGTGCGTAATCCGGGATGGCGATGGTGCTGCCGTCCATCAGTGCCGTCAGCATACTGGCATGGGCTTCTACGCCGGGATACACCGGGCCTACCGGGGTCGTACGCACATCTTGCAGCCCCGGGGCCGAGGTGCCGATCAAGACGGCTTTGTCCGCCAAGGTGCCCTCTGCAATTTTTCCTTCCAACAAGTCGCTGGCAGAAATGTAGGCATAGGAACCGCCCTGAGGGCCGCCGGGGCCTCGGAAAGGGATGAGCATGGCCAGCCGCTCATCCACGGGCAAAGCCATGCGGCGCGCGCCGTCTACCAAAACCACGCTTTCCAGTGTGTCATGGGTGCCGAGAGAAGCCGTCGCTGGAAAGCCGGGCTCCACGGTGGGCCCGCCCATCATGGCGCGAAACATGGCCAGAGCCAACGACTCGTAATACTGGCCCTGGTATTCGGCCAGCAGTGGCAAGCTGCGAACGACACCATCGCTGTCGCCGATGGTGTTGAAGAACCCAGCCTGAGCAGCAGCCTGATTCAATTCGCTGAGATTGGCTCCGTAACCATTCCAGGTGGTGGCGGCCAGCGGCCTGCCGCGCAGCTGGGCGCCAGTCACCACCGGCAAAGGGAGCGCACCTTGGGTGTGCCCCTGCCGATCACTGGTGAAGTAGTAGCCCAGCACCGCCGCATGCCCATGAAGGCTGCGAGCAAACAAGGCATCGTGGTCAAGGGAAGGAGCCAAGCGAGACACCTGTTCGGCAAAGCCTGGGGTTCTGGCCAAGGCCCCTCGCTCCAAAGCGCGCAGGGACGCCAGCCCGGAGCTGTTGTCGCGCTCGGCAAACACCACATCGAAGCCCACCACAGACACACGCTGGCGTGCGAACAATTCTTGGGTCAGGTCTGCGAGTTTGTCTCGACCCCAGGGCCAGCGCCCGATGCGATCGATGCTCTTTTCATCGATATCCACAATGACGATGCGCTCGTCAAGGGTTCGCGACATCCCCAGGCGCAGGCGGGCGTCGTAGATGAACTGGTCCAGCCGCTCCAGCAGCGGCAGGGGCATGGCGGCCGAAACATGCAAAAGCGCCAGTGCCAGCGGGATCAACGTGAGCAGCACGCGGCGCCAGCGGCGAAACAACAAGAAGCTGCGCATGGGCTCAACGCACCCGGCCCAGGCAAATCGCCGGGGCTTGGCGGTCACGTCAATCAGGTTTGCTCGAACTGCATCTCGGTGCCCGCGAGTTCCAGCTTGTCGCCGCTTTTGAGCGGGACAGGGCTGGAGCCAATCGCCAAACCATTGAGCAGAGGCATGTCCGGGCCTTCCACATGGGCCAGCACAAAGCCCTGAATGCGCTTGGTGATGGACGCCACGGCAACACCGGGTTTGCCGATGGTGGTAACCACCTTGTGCAAGGCGACTTCACGGCCAGCCGCTGCGCCCGACAGCACCCGGATGACGGCATTCATAGGAGCAGGAGGTGCGACCACACCACCGGGCTTGGCCGCCGCATTCAGCGCCGGAGCCATTCCCGGCTTGAACACCATGGTCTTCTCGAAGTTCTGGGCGTCTGCATCTTGCAAGAAGCGAATCTTGTATTTGCCCACCTCGATGGTGTCGCCGTTGCGCAACTCTTGGCGCTTGACCGCCTTGGCATTGACGTAGGTGCCGTTCGTGCTCCCCAGGTCTTCAATCTCGACACCATCAGGCATCATGTGGATGGCCGCGTGTTCGCCGCTCACCGCCAGGTTGTCGATCACGATGTCGTTGTACGGGCGGCGACCCAGCGTCGTGCGCTCTTTGGTGAGTTGCACTTCTTTGATGACGACGCCGTCGATCGAAACGATCATTCTGGGCATGATGATCTACTCCTGATTTGATGATTTGTTGTGTTGCTGTCCGTCAGGCAGAGCCCAAAAGACGGGACATGAGGCTGCGTTTTTTTCCTCCGGCAGCCGCCTGCACCAGCAATACACTGACGTTATCACGACCGCCGTGGGCATTGGCCGTGTCAATGAGCCGCCCCGCTTTGTCTTCCAGAGAGCCAGGCGTGCACAGCAAGTCTGCCAGCTCTTCGTCGTTGACCATGTCGGTCAAACCGTCAGAGCACATCACAAACAGGTCGCTGGGCGCCACTTGAAATTCGTTCACTTCCATTTGCACATGCGGCTCCACACCCAACGCGCGGGTGACCAAGTTGCGGTTGGACGACGCGGCTGCCTGCTCCCGGGTCAATATGCCTGCATCGACCTGTTCCTGCAACCAGGAATGGTCTCGCGTGATTTGCTGCAACACCCCTGCGCGCAAGCGGTAGCAGCGTGAATCCCCGATGTGGCCGAGGATGAGGCGATCGCACTGAAAAACGCCCACCACCAACGTGGTGCCCATGCCGGAGTACTGCGGGTTGGACAGCGAAGCGCCCAAAATGGCATGGTTGGCGTTTTCCACACACAACTCCAGCGCCCGCCACACATCCGTGGCGGGTGGCGTAGTCCCGGCCTGTGCCAGCCAGCGACTCATTTCCGTGCAAATGTAGGTAATGGCCATTGCACTGGCAATTTCGCCCGCGTTGTAGCCGCCCATGCCGTCAGCCAAGACGGCCACCTGGGCTTCCCGATCGACAGCCACGGCGTCTTCATTGTTGGCGCGCACGCGCCCCCGGTCGGTTTGGGCGAAAAATTCGTAAGTCATGGATTGGGAAGCACGTCATCCCACAGGGGCAGCCACAGGCCTGGATGCTGGGCTTTGTTGCTGTGGGTGCTCCAGCACCGTGGTTTTTGTCAGCAACATGCTTTGCTCTGCAGGGGAGCGGTCTGGATCATAGACGACTGCCGCAGTTACTTCGCCAATACTTTGTTGCAGAGCGTTGTCCATGGCGTGCGTGAACGCTTGCGCCAGCTGCGCACCTGTCTGGTAACGGTCCTCGGGCCGCTTGTTCAACGCCTTGGCCACCAGTGTTGCTACAGCTTCCGGCAAGTCAGGGCGCAGCGTGCGAACGTCTGGCGCTGGCACATGAACGATCTTGTGCATGAGTTCTGGCATCGACTCGGCTCGCAGCGGCAATGCGCCCGTGAGCAGCTGGAACAAGGTCACACCCAACGCGTACAGATCTGTTCGCCCATCCACCTTGGCACCACACAGCTGTTCAGGCGACATGAAGCTGGGCGTGCCCAACACGATGCCCGTGCGCGTCTTGCTCGCATCGGTAATACGGGCTACTCCAAAATCCATCACCTTCACCGTGTCGGTGGCAGGGTCCCACATGATGTTCGCGGGTTTGACATCGCGATGTACGACATGGTGCGCATGGGCATAGTCCAGGGCACTTGCTACCCGAGCGCCAATGGCCAACACCTGCGCCACCGGCAATAGGTGGGGGGGTTGAGTGAAAGCGGTCAGGTCCGTGCCGGCCACGAACTCCATCGCGATGTAGGCGAGCCCCTGCGCTTCCCCAGAGCCATCAATGGTCACGATGTTCGGGTGCTCCAACCGCCCTGCGGCTTCTGCCTCTTTGAAAAAACGTTCGCGTGCATCCACCAGCGCAGCCCCCTCGAACTCCTGGTGCAGGGCCAAGGTTTTGATCGCCACCATTCGGCCTGAGCGCAAGTCTCGCCCTTGGTAGACAACCCCCATCGCGCCCTTGCCCAACTCGTGCTTGAGCTCATAGTGCGCAAATGCACCGGAGGCCTTTTGGCGCGGCAGCGTTTCTTGCACGGAGGCAGGCAGTGACGAAGCACCTTCGCCAAAGCTACTGCCAGCGCCATGGCCTGGCGAAATGCCTGCCTGGGCCAGCAAGTGGGTCTTGGCATGGCGGTAGCGTGCCCGCGCATCTTTGTATTCGGCATCGCGATGCACCAGATGCTTGAACACCTTCTTGGCCAGAGCAAAGTCTTTTTTGCGCTCAAAGTCCTTGCCCAGGTGGTAGAGGTTTTCCTTCAGTGCGTCGCTGGTCGGCAGTAGCTTGAAGCGCTCAAAGGCCTGCAGCAACTCACCACGACCATGCAGGGCCAGCGCCATCATGCGCTCGGCATCGGCAGAGCCTTGCGGCACTTCACCCGGCGTGCGTTTTGGTAGTGCAGCCCAAACACTGCACAGCATCTGCCCCCACAGCACCACTGCGGCGGCGGCCAAAAGAGGCACCACATGCAAGGCGCGTTGCAACCACCACCATTGCATGGCCAGCAGCAACGTGGCCAGCCCCAGTGCAACGCCCCAAGCCACTCTTGTGCGCAAACCGGGCAGCGCCACAACCACCAAAGCCATGGCGAGCACCGCACCCCATGCCAGGGTGTGGGCCCAGTTCGGAGCCGTCACGGAGCGGGCCACACGCAATCCGACCAAGGTCTGGGCCACCACATCGGAGGCGTGCAAAGACGAGCCATCCGGTACGGTCCACACAGCGGCTTGCGGCCCTGCCGTCATTCCTACCACCACGGTCTTGTCGCGCAGGGCTGCCGGTGGCACTTGGTTAGCCACCACATCGGCTGCCGCCAACCGAGGCAGGGATGCGCCAAACACAGGGCGCATCACCGCACCCGCATCCACCCCCACCGCCAAGCTGCCCAGCAGCAGACCAGGGCTGGAACTGCC
>ENA-UOOA01002703-UOOA01002703.1-human-gut-metagenome-genome-assembly--contig:-P61old-NODE-2703-length-24170-cov-3.755256_pt1 | contig 24170 bp, 18 predicted proteins | sample MGYA00242467_ERZ724014 | MGnify/ENA metagenome assembly ERZ724014 | reverse complement strand
GATTGGCAAGCCACGCGGCTTTTCCCGTCGCTCCCAGCCTCGGTGCAAGGTGGGTGATAAACACTCCGATACATGCAAGCGCCCTCAGAAGCTGAATGTGTTCGTATTTTTGTTTCATATTCTTCCAATGCTCTGCATCAAAAACCGGAACATTGCTGCGTAGGTTGCACCATCATAATGCAGTCCGTCTGCCTGCGTGGTATATCCGCTGCCCGTCAGAAACACATACAGATTCAGTCGTCCGATTCTGGCATCCAGCCGGTTGTTTAACTGGTTGTTAAAATATTCTACCGCCCAGTTGCGTTTTCCGTATTCGTTTTCCCCGACCGGACCGACCGAGGCGAAATACACCGTCGCACCTTTCGAAATCCAATCCTGTGCATATCGGTTAATCGCCGCAATATAATCGTTGTGTCGTGATAAATCATTGACGCCGTAATTGAGAATAATCACTGAGCCGGGCGTCACATACTGGTCGACGTCCTTTTTCGCCTGGGCGGTGGAAAGCCAGTCCACGCCACCTCCAAAGCATGCCACAAAGGCCGTACCAGGCCATGCTGCCGTTCCACCGACTGCATTCGCCATCTGTCCCGTGCGGGAGTCCCCGACGAAGATGACGTTGCCGCTGCCCGCCGGAATGGGGGCTTTCTGCTCAGCCTGCGCCTGAGCCAGTGCTGCCTGCTGTACTGCTGCCTGCTGCATTGCTGCCTGCTGCGCCAGTGCCGCCTGCTGCGCTGCCAGTGCCGCCGCTGCTGCTTGGGCCTGTGCCACCTGCTGTTTCACCGCTTCCGCCTGTGCAGCAAGCGCTGCCGTCATCGCTACATCCACGCAGACCGGCTGGCAGGCTGTCTGTGTGATATAGCCGATCGCATTTCCATAGACAATCTGGTACATGCCACTTTTCCCGCTGCCGGTCTGCCCGCATACGTTGACCGTCGTGCCGACCGGTAAAATACCAAGTGCTGCAGAGGTTTTATCCGCCTGCTGCGTCACCGTTTTTTCTTCCCCGACGACTGCCGCCATCGTAACCGGCGTCACTTTTTTCCCGGATGCTGCCTGTGCCGTCATCGATATCGACAATCCGAGACAAAGGCACAACGCCAGACAGCAGATACGGGCGATCGCGCCGCCAAAAACCGTTTTTCTGATTTTTACACGTTTCTCCATAGTCATTCCCTACATTTCTTTCTAAACAGCCATGCGACTATACTGTCCTGTCCGTGTGTGTGGAGCTACCGCGTCTGCAGAAATACCGCTTCCCGCTGTGCCTTTTCATCATCCGGATACAAAGCAAGGTACTGATCCATCGCAAGCTTCGCTTTATCGTACTGCCCAAGGTATTCATACGCTACCAGTTCGTTGAACATCAGCGACTGCGTCGCCGTATTGCCCTCTACTTCCAGCCCCGCCTGGAACGCTGCAAGCGCCGCTTCATAATCGCCGCCCTTTAATTTGCAAAGCCCGAGCTGATTGTACAAAGACGCGTCCGGCGTTTTGTTCTGCAGGTAGGTGTTATAAACACTCGCCGCATAATTGTAGTCACCGAGTGCCTCATAGGTCTGACCGAGCAGGGACGCTGCTTCCGCACCGCCGTTTTCCTGCGCCTTTTCCAAAGAGGTACGGGCCTGCTCATAATCGCCCAGGTAGTAGCTGATTCTGCCGAGATCGAAATCCGAAATCCGCTTCCTGTCGCTATCCAGAACATTTTCCAGATAGGATTTTCCAAGATCGTCCTGTCCGTATTTGCTGCAGCTGCAGAAAATATCAATCCGGATGTCGTAATCGTTCGGCGCAGCCTCAACCGCCTTATCAAAATCGGCTTTCGCAGCGTCCGTACTGCCCTGCTCCAGCTCCATGGTTCCTTTTAAGTACCAGGCGGTCTTTTCCCCGGGCTTCAGATCCGTGATTGCCTGATAAACATGGATCGCTTTGTCGACCTGTCCGTTCCGATAATAGGCGGTCGCCAGATAATAGTTGATGTCATAATCCATCGCATCCGGACGCGGGCTGCTCTGCCCCAGCGCCTTTTCAAAGCTCGCCGCTGCATTCTCATAATCCGTCATGCCCATGTAAGCCAGCCCCTGCCCTCTGTAAACCTGACGCATATCCTCTTTATTCAGGGCTGCCGCCTCGAAGCAGGTCAGCGCGCCCTCATAGTCCATCTGCTCCACCAGCGCAATTCCCTGCGAAAGATTATCCTCCTTCGCAGCACCGCAGCCGGTAAGGAGCGCGCACGCCAGAAGCGCCGTCGCGAACACAATGCAGATCTGTCTATCCTCTCTGTCTTTTTGTTTCTCTTTCTTCACGTTTCCTCCAGTCCGTACGCAAAGCCCTTGTATGCCGTTCTATTCCTGCACCAGAAGGATTTCATCCATGCGGACCCCGCTCTCGCCAAAGAACAGCGTCAGCTGGTTTTCCCCGCTTTCCGGGAAGCTTATCGTTACCGCACGCTCTATGATCTTGTTGTCGGTTCCGTTAAAGGTCGTCGTCTGCTGCAGGACGCCGTTGACAAAAATGGTAACCGTGAGCTGCGCAATCGTATGTTATCGGGAATGCATTTAAAACCTCTTCAGATAGGTTCCTGCTTTGGAGCCGTGCAGCCGCTACCCTGCGCGCACGCCCTTCTGGGTGCTCAGCTTTGTCAGATCGAGCTTTGTCTCTTTTTCTACTTTCTGACTTGCGATCACATTTCCTGCCATCGCATCCTTTGCCGGATTGTTAATTTCTTCACATACATCAAATTCCCGATCACAGAAACGGTTCATCACCGGAGAACGCATCAGAAAATGACAGATATTCTTTGCATTTCTAACCAGCTGTCCTCTTGTGAGCCGTCCATCTGCCAGGCCCTCCATCGTGTTGTCATTTGCAGAGTTCGAAGCAGAATCCGAAACAACCATGTAAACGTCGTTCTGGGCGCGCACCATCGGAATCGTATTGCTCTGGGAGCCTTCCTCGCCTTCCTCGTTCATCTTCGCCCACCAGTCGGTCATTACCACGCCCTGATAGCCCCAGTCTTTCCGCAAAATCGTCGTCAGCAGGTCGTAGTTGCCTGCTGTCCAGATTCCGTTGATCGGTCCGTAGGTAGACATAATGCTGTAGGCATGTCCTTCTTTTACTGCGATTTCAAAGCCCTTTAAATAGATCTCGCGCAGCGCACGTTCGGAAACAACGCCGTTTGCATCGTGCCGCTTAAATTCCTGGTTATTTCCCGCAAAGTGTTTAATCGTTCCGGTCACACCATATTTTCCCATGCCCTTTAACTGAGCTGCAGCCATCGTACCTGCCACACAGGGGTCTTCCGAAAAATATTCAAAGTTTCTGCCGTTTAACGGATTGCGATGAATGTTCATGCCAGGCCCCAGCAGCGTATCAATCTGATTCTTGCGCAGCTCCATTCCTTCCATCTCATAAAGCTGTTCCACCAGCTCCGGATTAAAGGTGCAGGCAAGCAGTGTGCCGTTTGGCAGGGAAAAGGCGATGGTTCCGCAGTCCATACGGATTCCGGAGGGTCCATCCGAGCAGCCCGCAACCGGGATTCCAAATGCCTTTAAGGAATCCGTCACACCGCCGAATGCAGATGCAATGCCAGGTGTTGCCTTCGGAGAGCACATGCCCTCTCCCCGGACCAGGCATGCCAGATCTTCGTCCGATAACTGAGATAAAAACTGTTCCAGCGTCACCTTTTTATCACAGACATCCGCTAACTTCCAGCCCTGATCGCCGATGCAGGCCTCTGCCTCCGGGCGTTCTGTCCGAATTCTTTCTGCCAGATCGACGCTCCGCAGAGGCGCTGCCTGTTTTCCGATTTCCAGAACCGGCTCTCCGTCTGTGCCCTTTTTGCCCGTTTCGACCGGAACCAGACGCTCATATGGCTGTACCGGTGCAAGCGCCTCTTCCAGTCTGGAAATGACGCACAGCTCGTCTAACTGCACCTCGCAAACCTTTTTCGCGCTGCGGACATCTGTTCCGACATAGATGCCATAGGCGCCAGCTTCCAGCACCCAACAGGATTTCTCCCCGGTTACGCCGCTGTCATCATAGGATGCACTCTTTTCCAGGGAAACGACGAGATTTACCTCCTCCCCCTCTCCTGGCGTAAGCAGCTGCGTCTTGTAAAAGCTGTTTAGATTCCGGACAGGCTTGCCAAGCTTTCCCTGAGGCGGGCAGACATACACCTGCACGACTTCTTTTCCGGCAGTCTTTCCGATGTTTTTAACCAAAACGGTAAGTTCTGCTTTCGTACCGTCCGTTCTTGTATTCAAAACCTCCACGGAAAAATCCGTATAAGACAGACCAAAGCCGAAGGGATAGCTTACTTTTTCCTTTGCAAAGGTTTCAAAATAACGGTAGCCAACGTAAATATCCTCTGCATACACATTGCATACAGCATCTCCAAAATTATCCGTAGACGGATAATCCGAAATATCTGCTGCGATCGTATCGCTCAGCTTACCACAGGGGTTCACTGCGCCGGTCAGGATATCTGCCGCCGCGTGTCCGCCCTCCTGACCGCCCTGCCATACATACAAAACTGCCTGGGGCTGGTAGCGGTCCACCCATTTCATATCGATGATATTGCCGACGTTTAACACAACGGCAGTCCGTTTAAATGCGCTACAAACGGTTTTGATCAGCGCCTCTTCCTCTGCTGTCAGCAGATAGCTTCCCGGCTCTGCGCTGTTGTCCATGTCCTCGCCTGCTGTTCTGCCCAGCACAACAACAGCAAGGTCAGAGGATGCTGCCGCTTTCTGTGCAAGCGCCTCGCTGACCGGCATTTCCTTCTGGCTCCAGGGCTCCTGCGCCCAGCCTTCTCCCATATCAAAGGGATTTTCCCGGATCCAGTCCTGATAAACCGCTTCCAGCTCTTCGTTGACAGAAATATCCTTGCATTCCTTTAAGCTATCCAGGATATTTGTCACATAGGGAGCATTTACCATACCGCCCGATCCGGTTCCGCTCTTATAATAGGTAAAGGCAATCCGTCCAAACACGGAAACTGTCTCTCCTTTTCGGATCGGAAGTGCCTCCTTCTCATTTTTTAAAAGAACACATCCCTCTGCTGCCGTCTGTCTTGCCAGGGCAGCGTACTGATCGTAATCCAGTGTAAATCTCATAATGTTTTCCTCCATTTTTTTTGTTCCTGCATATGTAAAACAGAGTCCTGCTCCGCCTGAGGCGGGTTGCACAGACAGCACATCTGTCACATTGTTTTGCGCAGTCCTTTGGGATAATGATTTTTTAAAATCCCGCCTGCCAGCTTTCCCCAGCCGAGGCTGTATCCATCTACGCAGACCAGCTGCCAGCCCTTTTCCCCGTCTTTGGAAAGCGTCATGCCGTTGATCCACTGCCTTGCCTCCTGGCTGTCACCGGAAAGGTTGCAGCAATGCACTGCATCTTTGGGCGAAAGCGAAAGTGCCAGCGCATGTGCCGGTTCAAACCGCCCTTTTTTCATCGTGCCCAGATGCAGTCCCGGACGCAGCACCTTTAAGCCTTTTAAAGCCGGCATGTCCTTTGGTGCAAGATAAAGCTGGTCGCCGAACAATAAAAAGATTCCATCAAACTGCTTCTTCAGGCTTTCTCGTTCAAATTCTTTCCATGCAGCAAAATCCTTGGGCGCAATTCCTTTCTGGATTCCATACAGGCTGCGCGCCCGGTATCCCTCCGGCACTTCCCCTGTTTTTTCAAGCACCGCCAGAAAATGTCCTTCTCCATGCAGCTTATGGGGCCAGAGACGAATGGTCTTTTCCATTCCGTCCGGGACGGGCTCGGTTCCCGCCCAGTCCGGTCTGCCCGACTCCATACCGTCATAACGGTGCGTCTCTTTTATGGAAAATTCCGGATGCCGCAAAAGGAATCGTGCAACACTGCCTTCATCCTCCTGCAGCGCAAACGTACAGGTCGAATATACCAGCCTGCCGCCTTTTTTCAGCATTGCGGCAGCTTCATCCAGCACGCTGTCCTGCCGCTTTGCACACAGCTCCACGTTTTCGGGACTCCATTCGCTGCAGGCTTCCTCGTGCTTTCGGAACATCCCCTCACCGGAGCAGGGGGCGTCCACCAAAATTTTATCGAAATATTCCGGGAAATAAGCGGACAGTCGCTCCGGGCTTTCGTTCGTCACAACTGCATTGGTCAGTCCCATCCGCTCCACATTTTCCGAAAGAATTTTTGCCCGCGCCGGATGGATCTCATTGCAGACTAAAATACCTTTTCCCTGCATCGCAGCACCGATCTGGGTGCTTTTCCCGCCGGGGGCAGCGCACAGATCCAGCACATAATCCCCCGGCTGTACGTCCAGATATCCGACAGGCGCCATCGCGCTCGCTTCCTGAATATAATAAACACCAGCCTCGTGATACGGGTGCTTGCCCGGTGTATCCTCTTCGCTGTAATAAAAACCGTTTTTCTCCCATGCAACCGGCGTCAGATGAAACGGCGATTTTTCCATAAATTCCTCCCGGTCCGTTTTGCGCGGATTGAGCCGCAGCGACTGATAATGACCGGATTCATAGCTCTGCAGAAATGCTTCGTATTCCTCTCCCAGCATTTCCTGCATGCGCGTCAAAAACGCGGACGGCAGATTCATAATATTCCTCACTTTAATTCATGATTTATCCTTATCATAAACCAGACGCGTAAACTGCGCAAGATTATTGTTTCCGTTCACCCGCTTCCTCTGTCTCCAAACCCGGTTCGTCCTCCGGCACTTCTTTCACCATGAATCGAATCATGTTTTCCTGAATTTTGCCCATCAGCTTTTCCATCCGCTTCTGTTCCTCGTCCGAAATACCTTCCATGCAGACGCTGTAGAGGTCTTTTTCCACGCGCAGCAGCTCTCCGGAAAGCTTCCTGCCTTCCTCTGTCAGGAGCAAGCGGTTCTTTTCTTTCTTTTCGCTGCTTTTTTCCTTTTTGTCCGCCGTGCGCTCTTTTTTCTCCGCTGTGCTTTCTATCCTGTCGGCGGGCTTTTCCTTTGCACTCTTTTCCTTAACCGGCTTTTCCGGCGCGATCAGCTTTTTGCGTTCCAGCTTCTGCATCGCAAGAAACAGCCTCGGCTGTCCGACTCCGGCGATTTCCCCGAGCCTGCGTGCGCTGTAGCAGGCGCTGCACTGGGCGAGGGCACACAGCAAAAGCGCCTCATCCAACGTCAGCATATTTTTCTGCGCCGCCAGATCCAGCTCATATTCATACAGCCTGCGGAACCGGTACTGCCCGATCACTGCGCCGTTTCCTTCCACTTCTTCCCGGGTAATCCGCCTGCGCTCTTCCCCCAGCTTCTTGCTTCCCGGAAGTACGCCGCCGTCCTTTGCCGCAGCCCATAAAAAGCTGTAGACCTGCAGCCGGATATCGGCATAATCCTTATCCTCGTAAACGTCTTTATAAAACTCGTTATAATACTCGAAAATGTTGCTCTTCATCCGCACCGTATTCGTGATGCTCGCTCCCTGGCTGACCAGGCTGCCGCGGCGCTTCAGATAATAATAAATCGGCACCTGCAGGGCAAAAAAGCTCTCCGCATGGCGGATATATTCCAGATTAAACAAAAAGTCCTCACACCAGCTGATGGAGGTATCCATCCGGATATGATATTCTTCGATGATGCTCCTGCGGTACATTTTGTTCCAGAGTACGCCGTAATAAAAATCCGCCGGATTTTCAATCATATAGGAAGCAAACTCCTGACGGCTCATCACCTTGTCCTCTTCGATGTCGCCCTTCTGCGCCAGCCTTTCCCCGGAAACCCGGTAAAAGTCGGAAATGACCATGTCGCAGTTATATTCCTCCATCGAACGCACCAGAAGCCTTGTCGCCTCCGGCACGATCCAGTCGTCGCTGTCCAAAAACTGAAGAAACGTTCCCCGCGCCAGCTCCAGTGCCTGATTTCTCGTATCCGACACGCCGGAATTTTCTTTATGGATTACGCGCACGCGGCCATCCTGCTGTGCATAGGCGTCGCAGATTTCGCCGGATGCATCCTTACTGCCGTCATCCATCAAAAGCAGCTCAAAGTCGCGGTAATCCTGACTTAAAATGCTGTCCACACAGCGTTTCAAATATTCCTGTGCATTGTATATAGGAACAATAATGCTTACCTTCGGTTCCATACTTCCTCCTGTTTTGAATTGGTTTCCTCTGCTTTCAGATATTTCTGCTCCATATCTTTTATCCGTCTGCTGCACGGTTCATGCAGATTTTCCGGTATTCCCGCGGGGATATCTGCATCCGCCGCTTAAAAATCTGATTAAAAAATTTTATGTCTTCATAGCCGACTCTGCGGGCGATCTCCACCACCCTCAGATCACTGTCTTCCAACAGTTCGCAGCTTTTTTCGATGCGGACATTCTGGACATATTCGCGCAGCGTCACCCCGGTTTCCTGCTTAAACCGCCTGCTGATATAGGCAACGCTGTAATGCTTCTGCTCACAGAATGTTCCCAGCGTCAGATTGTCCTGATAGTTCCCGTTTACATATTCCAGCACCTCCTGCACAGAAGTACTGTAGGGGCGCTCGTTTTCCGGTTCGATCAGCCCGCGCAGCGTCAGAAGCAGGATTTCCAGAAGCTTGAACCGAAGCAGCGGATAACATCCGACTTTTTGCTCCTGATATTCCAGAAGCATTTCCTGCATCAGCTGCCCTATCTGTCCATCCCGGTCGTGAAACACTCTGGCAAACTTCGCCTGCCCAAGTGACATCCGGTAATATTTTAACAGACAGCCCTGCAACAGCTGGGAAAAACTCCGGCAGCCCTGCAGTGTTTCATCCACCGTCTCCGGCAGAAACAGACAGTTGATCAGCGTCAGATTTTTACAGTTCTGAAATCCATGGAGACAGCCGTAATCCACAAAAAAATAATCGCCTGCAGAAATGGTTTTCCCTTCGTTTTCCAGCGTATGCTCCGCTGTCCCACCCGTGATGTATGCCAGCTCAAAAAAATTATGGCCGTGCATTTCAAGATCCTCCTGACAAAACGGCATCATAATGAGTTTTTCCGCTTTCCTGTTCTGATAGAACTGGAATTCTGCAATCTCCCCTCGGAACATAAAGACAAGTTCACCCCCATTTTCAGTCAAAATCAGGTGCTTTTCTTTAGGCTACTATCTGTTATCATAAAAGTCAATACGAACCAAAACAAGGAGGGTATGTTTATGATTCCAAACGCAAAATGGATTCGTCCGGCACAGACAACAGGGGACGTCTGCCCGGTCTATTCCAAACAGTTTTCTCTTTTTTCTTCTCCCAATCAGTCGTTATCTTCTGTTGCGCACGCAACACTTTCTGTTACAGCAATGGGAGTTTATGAAGCATCTTTAAATGGAAAACGCATCGGCGATTTCGTCCTTGCTCCCGGCTGGACATCCTATCGCCACCGTCTGCAGGTGCAGACCTATGATGTTACCGAGCTCCTTTCTTCGGAAAACGAACTTTCCATCCTCGTCGGAAAAGGTTGGTACCGCAGTCCGCTTGCCTGGCCCGATGAAGCGCACCGTCAGCAAAAAGCACAGATTTCAGCCGGACTGATCGCACTTTTGACGATTACCTATACAGACGGCAACACGCAGCTTCTCCCGACCGGAGCAGACTGGTCGGCATATGAAAGCAATGTCCGTTTCAGTGAAATTTATGATGGCGAGACCTACGACGCGGCATTTGATCCGTCCTCTGCTCCAATTGCAATCGAGGAATTTGACGGTCCGTCCGATACGCTGATTGCCCAACAGGGCGAAAAAATTACCGAACAGGAGCGTATCATGCCTGCGCGGATCTTCACTACGCCCGCCGGGGAAACTGTCATCGATTTCGGTCAGGAAATTACCGGTTATGTCGAAGTTTCTTTAGACGCCCACGCAGGCGACTGTGTTGAGCTTTCCCATGCGGAAGTTCTTGACAAACACGGAAACTTTTATACAGAAAACTATCGCGCTGCCAAAGCGAAATTTTTATATTTCTGTAAAGAAGGATTCCAGACCTGGCATCCGAAGCTGACCTTCTTTGGCTTCCGCTATATCCGTGTCGATCACTTTCCCGGCGGAGCGGATGCAGTACGTCCGGACATTTTTACCGCAGTTGTCGTCTGCTCCGACCTGCAACGCACCGGTTTTCTTTCCAGTTCAAATCCGCTGTTAAATAAGCTGTTCGACAATATCATCTGGGGACAGAAAGGCAACTTTGTCGATGTCCCGACCGACTGCCCGCAGCGCGATGAACGTCTCGGCTGGACAGGCGATGCGCAGGTATTTATCCGTACCGCCTGCTACAATTTCGATACGGAAGCATTTTACCGCAAATGGCTTTCGGATCTTGCCGCAGACCAGTATCCGGACGGTCATGTAGACCACGTCATTCCTGCCATACTCGAAAATCAAAAGAGCAGCGCAGCCTGGGGCGACGCAGCCTGTGTCTGCCCGTGGGAACTTTATCTGGCATTCGGCGATGCAAACATTCTGCGTAGCCAGTTTAACAGTATGAAAAAATGGGTGGGCTATATCACCTCCTCCACCACGACCAAAAACCTCTGGACCGGAGGAGAACACTACGGCGACTGGCTCGGTCTGGATGCACCGTCCGGCAGCTACAAAGGTTCTTCTGACGAAGACTTAATCGCTTCTGCTTTTTATGCGCATTCCACGGAGCTGGTCATGAAAGCCGGTAACGTGCTTGGCGAAGATGTTTCGGAATATGAGACGCTCTATAAAAATATCGTTGCCGCTTTCCAGGAAACCTGGCCGGTTTACCACACGCAGACCGAATGCATCCTCGCCGCCCATTTCCACCTGGCAAAAGACTGTCAGGCTGCAGCAGATCAGCTTGCAAAGCTCGTTACAGACGCCGGTGTGCAGTTAAAAACCGGCTTTGTCGGAACGCCTTACCTGCTTCATGTACTTTCGGACTACGGCTATGTCTCCCTCGCCTGGTCACTTTTGCTGCGGGAAAACTATCCTTCCTGGCTTTATCCGATCACAAAAGGCGCAACGACTATCTGGGAGCACTGGGACGGTATTATGGAAAACGGCGATTTCTGGACCCGCGACATGAATTCCTATAATCATTACGCTTACGGCGCAGTCGCTGACTGGGTATATGGAAACGCCGCCGGAATCCGTCCGCTTGACGGCTATCCCGCCTATGAAAAGATTTCTGTCTCTCCGCTTCCCGACAAACGCCTCGGCTGGCTTTCCTGCTCCTATCGCTCCCGCCATGGTCTGATCCGTTCCGACTGGAAACTGCAGGGCGATCAATGGAGATACGAAATTGAAACGCCGGTTGATGCAGTCATCACGATTGCCGGTCAGAAACATGAAGTTGCTCCCGGAACGTGGATCTTCTTCAGTGCGGTAGAATAAACAGTGAAACTCGCAGTCTGCAGCTGCGTGGAAAAAATGCCCCGGGCTGGCGATCGTGTCACCGCTGCCCGGGGCAATCTTGGACTCTATTCTACGCCTTCCAACAGCTCCAGATAATTTCCCTTATCGATATGCATCATTGAGATCTGGTTTTTGTGGCGGCGGAAGCCATACACACAGTCCACGTTGCGGATCAGGGACTGTAAGCGTTCGTCAGGCACGCAGACAATCAGCTGAAGATCCATCTGCCGGGCATATTTTAAGCAGACCGCACTTCTCTCCTGGTCCATTTTGGAAAAGGCCTCGTCCAGAAGCACCAGCTTAATTCGACTGTCGCGGTTGGTCTGCTGCATGTAAAGCATCGCAAAACCGGCAAGCAGTGCGACGTATTTCGGATTCTGACCCTCACCGCCGGAATCGCGGCCTGCCATGTCGTCCACGAAATTCTCACGGATCACGTTTCCGTCTGCATCCGTAACCTGCTCATACATGGAAAAGGACAGATAATTGCGGTAATCCGCATACTGCTCCATTTCCCGGCGGTGCTGCTCCAGCACCCGCTCATCGTCGTCCTTTACCGGCATGAACTTGTCTGTCAGCAGCCTGATCTTTGCTTCGTATTTCTGATAAAAGCTGTCCTCTCCAAGGGACAGCTGCCCCTCGAAGCCGTCATTGTCCAGGTTCTTGCTGTCTAACTCCGGTGCCATGAGCATGTCGTAAAACTGACCGTTTTCATTGTAGGCAGGCTCGATTTTAATCTGGTAAATACTATCAGAGAAGTTCGTCTTTTTCAACAGGCGGTTGATCTCCGCAGCGTGCCGCTTTGCCGCCTTAATGTCGCCGTGAATCGTTGCGATCACATTCTCCCGCAGGCTGCGGTAAATGAAATCGCATTGTTTTTCAAACTCTGTCCGATACTGGGGCTCAAAATCTGTCTCATACTGGGAAAGCAGCTGCTCATAACCCTCATTGGATTTCTCCGAGCCGGAAAATCCGCTGGAGGGATACTGCAGGATATAGGCGTTTCTTGCCCGGGACAGCTCTTCTGTCTGCTCCTGCTCCTTTTCACAAAGTACTTCTATCTCCGCATTTTTCTGGGCCCTGACCGCGCCGGAGGATCGTTTGGACAGCGCCTCCTGCACCATTGCGGTGATCTCCGGCTGCTGTGTATAACCGACAGACGCCTCCTTTAATGCTGCGTTTTTGGACTGCAGCTCCGTGCGGATGCGCTCCTGATTACCGGTCTGCTGTGCAATTTCGTTCTGCATACCGGATATTCTCTTTTTCAGCTCGCTGCGTTTTTTGCGAAGCTCTGCTTCTTTTTCTTCCAGCTCCTTATATGCACCCATCCGCAGGCCTTCGATGGTTGCTTTCGTCTCCTGCGTTTCCAAAAGCACGGCTTCCAGCTCCTGTGCTGCCCGAGAAAGGCTTTCCAGATACGCCGGCTCTTCTTTCAGGCTCTCCATCTCCCGGACCGCCTTCAGACCGTCCGCCATGCGCTTTGCTTCTTCCAGCTCTTTTTTCAGACGCTGCGCATCTACTTCATAGTCCTGCTGCCGTGCACGGGAAACTTTGCTTCCGATGCACGCGCCGACGGTATAATCCCGTTTTTTCAGATGCCGGAAAATAAAATTACTGTAGGAATAACAGTCCGGCGTCACACCGTCTTTGGCACTTCGCAGCTCCTCCACCGTGCGGCATTTCATAATCCGTCCCAGATAGCGTTTTAAGCAGCTGTCTGCAAAGGGCTCGACCGCCCGCACAGCCTCGTATAACGAACCCTCCTCCGCCCTCGGATTGCTCTTTGTGACCGCCTCAGAATGAATCAGATCGATTTCCTCAAACTGCCCCATCTCCCGGAAGGCTTTTGCTGCATCCGCCGCGACCTTCGGCTCTGTAATCAGGCTCAGCTTCAGACGTCCCAGACGTCCTTCTACCGCATTTTTCCATTCCTCATCCTCAACATCGAACAGGTCTGCAAAAATCCACACCTTGATTGTTCTTCCATACAGTGCAGAAAGCTTCTGCTCCAGGGCAGCCCGGGCCTTTGTCAGCACCTCCGGATAGGATTTGCGGTTGTTTTTCATATCGTCCAGAAGCTTTTGCTTTTCCTTCAGGTCTTTGGACAGCTGCCGCTCCTGCTCGTGATAGTTTTCGTACTCTTCCTCGATATTCTGGCGTTCCTCTTCCAGACGGCTGCGCAGCTCCAGACACTGCGCCTGTGTCACCGGTCCGGTGCAAAATGCGCCAATCAAATTCAGCAGCCGGTTGCTGATATAGTCCGCAACGATCTCGTCGCTCTCCCATCGCCGCAGTCCCTGCAGGATTTTGCGCCACTGTGCCGCGTTGTCCGCCAGCATCCGGCTTCTTTTTTCCAGCTCTTCCAGACGCTCCTGACGGCTGCCAAGGTCGCTGCTCTTTAAGTCCGCACTGACAAGAATCAGCTCGTTTTCCAGCTGGGCAGACAGGGCTTCCAGCTCTTCTTCCTGCTGCCGAAGCTCCCGCAAACGCTCCTGCGTCCGATCCTGATCCTGTAAAAGGGCGTCGATCCGGTTCTTCAAATCCTCAATGTCGATACAGCGGATCACCGCCTGCTGCTTTACGATATCTGCGCGCGTCATCGTCAGCTTTTGTCCGGTTTCCCGCACTTTTTTAAGCATTCCGATCTTGTTTTCCAGCACGTCGATCTTTTCTTTGATGTCCCGGTAAGCGCCCAGCTGTTCGCTGATCGTTTCAATGGTGTCTCCCTCGCTTTTGGGGAACATGTAATCCCGGATAAACTGTCCCGTCCCGTTGGACATTTTCAGCGCGATCGCACTTTTTTCCATGGTCATAAAACGATTCCCGTCAATGTAGCCGAGGATCTGGTCATACAGCGTGCTGATATACGCCTCCCGGGACGGATAAATGCGGTTTAACTCTGCCCTGCCGCCTTTTGCCGTCTCCTTCATCCGCGTCTCTGTCAGTGCCCGGATCTCCTGGTTCGAATAAGGATAGCCCTCTGCCGTCAGATACCCACCCTCCGGCATTTTTCCGAGATGGCTGAAATAAACGAACTTTCGTATTTCAGAATCGTTTTTCCGTACTTCAAAAGCAATTCCCATGCAGACATACTGCTTTGTCCCGGTATCCTGCAGCTCCAGGACGATCTGGGAGCAGAAATCCTGTCCTTCGCGGTTTGCCGTGCCGTCCTTTTGTTCACCGCGCAGATAGCTCAACACGCTTCGTCTGTTTTTGGCGTCGTCCGCCGCTTTATTTAAAAAACTCGGAGAAAAGCTGCCGTATAAAATCACCTGGATCGCATCCATGACCGTGGATTTTCCCGAGCCGCTCTTGCCGGAAAACAGGTTCACATATTCGTGAAATTCCAGAATTTTATGGTTGATTCCGCCCCAGTTATTCAGACACATCCGGGTAAAGATCTTCTTCGCCTGTTTCACGTTCCTCTTCTCCTTCCGTCGTTTTTTCTTCTGCGTCATCCCGATAACGCTGTACCAGCTCGTTGATTGCCAAGGACGAGCAGAAAATATTCACCGTACCGTAAATATAGATCGGCGTCTGATCCTCTACGTTCAAAATCGCCCCCGGCAGCTCGATCATCTGGTGGGTTTTCATCAGATTTAGCGCAGCCTGCCAGTCCTGTGCGTTCAGTTTCCCCGGAAGCAGTCCGGTATTTCTGCCGTATTCCCGGATTTCCGCCAGGGTCGTCACCGTCGCATGCAGTCCCTCGCCCATGATTTTATCCCGGTAAATCAGCTTTAACAAAAGCAAAAGCTTTGTCGTCGTCAGGCTCATTTTTTCCATCGCTGCACCGTCGCCTGTGATCCGGAACAGATGATCCTGCGGGTCGTGCACCAGCTCACAGCCCATCACAGAAAGATAGTCCGCAATAAATTCCCGGTGCTTTAAACAGACCTGATAGCGCCCATTATCCCGGGCCGTCAGCGTCACCGGATCGTATTTTACCTGTAAAATACAGGTCTGACGAAGCAGCTCCTGTATGGTTCTTCGAATCGCCTCCACCTCGGCGGGGGTGCGTTCCTCCAGATATGAAAACATGTATCAATTCTCCGTTTCGTCTATACTAAAACCGGTGTAGGAAAAGCCGTCCTTCTGATGGATTTCCTCCTGCAGCAAAATCCGGTCTTCCTCCTGTCTGCTCTGGGTCGCCTCCTGCCAGATAAACAGAAGCTTTTCCAGATCTTCTGCCGACTGCACCGTATCCTCCAAAACCTGAAAAACTCCGTTCTTCGTATGCCGCCGTCTGAACTCCTCCAGCTGTCTGCCGGTATAGAGCGGCTTCGGGACGAAATCCGCGATTTCCGAGGACGCCTCCTCCTGCAGAGCCAGCGGTACGAACTGATTTTCCAGCCTTGGCCGACGGTTGTAAAGGCTCGCGTCCCCGACAATGGAAAACGGTGCCGTCACATACATGCTGTCCCGCAGTTCTTCCAAAAGCGCTTCTTTTTTGTCGCCGTGGTTGAGCAAACCGATCAGCTCCAGTGTGCTGTCCTCTACGCCTGCACCTTCCTGCAAAAGGTAGTGGATTCTCGCCAGTGCCCGCCGCGCAAAGACGGTTTTCAATTCGATCAGGCGGTTATACTTTTTCTCGATTAAATCAAATTCGCGCTCCACCAAAAGAACCAGCTGCGCCGCCTCTTCGCAGAATTGAATGCCGCGCTCCAGCCTTAGAAGGGCGGGCGCAGACGCGCCGGAGGCCAGTGCTTTCGCCTGCATGGACGCTGCATAGCTGCCTCCTGCGCTTTCTGACGGTTCGGGCGCGCTGCTGTCGCTGCCCTGTGCAGCCATTAGCATCCGCTTCTGCACCGTCAGCCCCTCCCGGCGGTTTTCATTTTCCTCCAGGATCTTCGCAATCAGCTCCTTGACCGCCTCCTTATAGCGGTAAAAACTGTCTGTCGTTGTTAAAATTGCATATTTTACACTCTCTCGGTTGTTGATCTCGTTGACCAGAACCTCCTGAATTCCGATAAAGTCCTTTCGTTTGGAAAGTTCATCGAACCACAGCCGCATGCTGTCCTGCATATTGGACAGCATCTGTCCGAGGCTTTTGGATGTGCGCAGGGCACTTTTTAAAATGCTGTTATTTTTTTCCGGATCCGAATCATAGGTGTAAAGGGCGCTGTATACAGACAGAATACTTTCCCGCTCCATGCTGTCGTCCTCTTTTTCAAGACGGTCAAACAGCTCCACATACAGCCTGCTGTACTCCGGAAAGCCAATGATATAGCAGTTTAATTTTTCATCAAAATCCTTCGAAAGCCAGCCCCACTTCACAAACCTGTCCAAAACAGCGGAGGGCGAAAGCCCGGGAAAGCCTTCGTCCTCCGTTTTTTCTGTTTCATCCTCCCACCAGACCAGGTTGACCCTGGCGATCGTTTCCGCCAGAATGCTCCTGCATTCCGAATCCGTCAGCTGCGTCAGGGCATAGGCTTCCTGATCCGCCTCGTACAAAGCGGTCAGAAGCTGCATGTAATACTCCATGTTCTGGGTGCGGAACAGCTTATAAAAATCTCTCGGTATCTTCTTTTTCAGAATCATCTGTCGTGTTAAACCTCATATTCCAGTTCTCCGTCAAAGACAAACTCCGCCGGACCTGTCATAAAGATATGGTTCGTCTTTTCGTCCCATTGGATCGTCAACGCACCGCCCAGCACCTCTACGGTCACTTTCCGCCCCGTTTTGCCGTTTAAAACGCAGGCAACCGCCGTCGCACAGCAGCCTGTTCCACAGGCAAGGGTTTCACCGGTTCCGCGCTCCCAGACCCGCATTTTTACATATTCCGGGGATACGATTTCCACAAACTCGGTATTGGTGCGTCTCGGAAATCTCTCGTGATGCTCAAAATGCGGTCCGATCTGCTCCAGTGGCAAATCTGCCGTGCTGTCCACGAAAACAACGGCATGGGGATTTCCCATAGACACGCAGGTCATGCGGTATGTTTGATTCTCCACCGTGATCTCTTCATCGACGGACTGTCGGTTTTTAGAAACAACCGGAACCTCTGCCGCCGTCAGGATCGGCTCGCCCATATCCACACGAATCGCTTTTGTCACGCCGTTTTCCACCGTCAGATCCATATATTTCACTTTTCCGCCGCTGATAATGGAAAACCTTGCCCGATCGGTCAATCCTTTGTCATGGGCATATTTTGCCACGCAGCGGATGCCGTTTCCGCACATTTCCGCCCTTGTGCCGTCTGCGTTATACATCTCCATCTCAAAATCCGCTTCGTCAGAAGGATTGATAAAAATAACGCCATCGCCGCCGACCCCGAAATGACGGTCGCTGGCAAAGCGGACAAATTCCGGCTTCTTTTCCTGCGGTATATGCTCCGTAAATCCATTGACATAAACGTAATCATTCCCACAGCCCTGCATTTTTGTAAATCTGATCTTCATAAATCCTCCATACAGACATAATCTGTAAACCCCCTGCGTACACTGGAATAACAAAGTATCCGGGGGTATCGCAATGCGTTCCAAAACAAAAATTATCGTACTTCATTTAAAAGAACTGATCTATACCGGAATCCTGCTCGTTTTAGGCGTTGGACTGCTTTTTTTGCTGCTGCAGACCTTTCTGCCCAAAAAGGCAGTTCCAAAACCGGACTATGACGCAGAAACCTCCCTGTACCTGCCCGGAAAATACACCTCCACGGTTCAGCTCGGAAACGACCACGCGGATGTAGAGGTCGTCGTGGACAGCTCCGATATTCTTTCCATCCGTCTCGTCAATTTAAATCAGACTGTCACAGCCATGTATCCGCTGGTCGAACCCTGCATGGATACACTGGCGAAACAGATCTGTGAAAAACAATCCCTCGAAGGCATCACCTACCCGGACGAAAACCGCTACACGTCACAGCTTCTGCTGGAGGCGATCGACGCTGCGCTGCAAAAGGCGACATATCCCCAAACCTGACCAGCCCAGCGCATTCGCAAAGGAAGACTTATCACGCAGATGACCAGCGCAGTGCGTTCGCAAAGGAAAGCTTATCCCGGCAGCTGATCCAGTTCCTTCTGCCATGCCATGCGGCTCGCATCCGAAGGCATCCGAAGGTCTCCCCTCGGCGATACCGCGACACTTCCGACTTTCGGTCCGTCCGGCAGGCACGAACGCTTAAACTGCTGTGCAAAGAAGCGGCGGCAAAAGGTCTTTAGCCACTTGCCGATCGTTTCTTTGCTGTAAGTGCCTTCAAATGCCCTGCAGGCAAGTCGGTAGATCTTCGCCGGGCCAAAGCCACAGCGCAGCAGCTGATATAAAAAGAAATCATGGAGCTCGTAGGGGCCGACCAGATCCTCTGTTTTCTGGCTGATCTTTCCGTCCTCCGGCGGCAAAAGCTCGGGGCTTACCGGCGTGTCGAGGACATCCAGCAGCACCTCCTGCAGCACTTTTTCGCTTTCGCTGCAGGTATTCGCACAATATGCCACCAGATGGCGCACCAGCGTCTTGGGCACGCCGACGTTTACGCCATACATCGACATATGATCGCCGTTATAGGTCGCCCAGCCCAGTGCAAGCTCCGACATATCCCCGGTTCCGATGACAAGTCCGTTGCTCTGGTTGGCGAGATCCATCAATACCTGAGTGCGTTCCCGCGCCTGCCCGTTTTCATAGGTTACATCGTGCTTGTCCATATCCTGACCGATATCCCGAAAATGCACCTGCACCGCCTCTCGGATGTTCACCTCGAATAACTTCGCGCCAAGGGTCTGCGCCAACCTGCAGGCATTTTCATAGGTGCGGTTCGTCGTGCCAAAGCACGGCATCGTCACCGCTAAAATATCGTTTCTGTCTTTCCCGAGCAAATCAAATGCCCGCGCCGTCACCAAAAGGGCAAGGGTCGAATCCAGACCGCCGGAAACGCCGATCACCGCCGTTTTCGCCCCCGTATGCTCGTAACGTTTTTTCAGTCCCTGCGCCTGAATCGATAGAATCTGCTCACAGCGCTCCTTTTTCAAGGTTTCATCCGACGGGACAAACGGCATCTGGGCAAACGTGCGCGTCAGCTTTGTTTCTTCTTTTTCCAAGGTAAAACCAATCCGTACACAGGTTTCTGTGTTTTCGGGCACAAATGTGCTCATTCTGCGCCGCTCGTGGCAGATTTTATGAATATCCAGCTCCGAAAAAATCGTCTCGTTTTCAAATCGTGCAGCCTCCGCCAGCACGCTTCCGTTCTCTGCAATCATATGATGCCCGGAAAAAACGAGATCCTGAGTGGATTCTCCATCCCCCGCGCTCGCGTAGACATAGCCACACAGAAGCCGCGCGCTCGTGGCAGCGATCAGGCTCTTACGGTAGGTGTCCTTTCCGACCGTCTCGTTGGAGGCGGACAGGTTGACGATCACCGTCGCGCCCGCCTTTGCCAGCGCCGTCGAGGGCGGGTCCATCACCCAGACGTCCTCGCACAGCTCACAGCCCACGACAAGCCCTTTCAGATTCCTGCAGGAAAACAACAGATTTCCGCCAAATGGTACGGTCTGTCCCAGCACATCCACCTCGGACACTTCCCTGCTGCCTGCCGCAAAATGCCGCACCTCATAAAATTCCCCATAGTTTGGAATATTCTGCTTCGGGACAAGCCCCAGGATCCTGCCATCCTGCACTGCTGCTGCCACATTGTAAAGCTTTCCGTCTTTTTCAAAGGGAAGCCCCACAAAGGTCAGCGCATCGTGCCCTTTCGTATGCTCCAGCACCGTCTGCAGCCCTTCCAGGCTTTCTTCCAGCAGGCGTTCCTGCAAAAACAGATCCTGACAGGTATATCCGGTCAGACACAGCTCCGGCAAAACGATCAGCTTTGCACGCTGCGCATAACAGGAGTCCAGCGCCTTACAGATTTCCAGTGCGTTCCAGGCAGGATCTGCAACACGGATTTTCGGCGCAGCCGCCGCAGCTTTTAAAAAACCGTCTTTCATCGGGATTTTTTCTCCATTTTTTTCAACTCATCCACGTCAAACTTATAGGTTTTGCCGCAGAAATGACAGTTTACCTCGATCGGCTTGTCCTCGTCGATCATCTCCTGCAATTCTTTTTTGCCGATGGAAATCAGCGCTTTTTCCACCCGTTCCTTGCTGCAGTTGCAGGTAAAGCTGCAGGGCATCCGGTCGGTAATCTCCACATCAAAGCCGTCCAGCACCCGCTCTAACAGCTGCTCCGGTGTCATTCCCTGGTCGAGCAGTGCCGTCACAGAATTGATCAGCGACAGGTTATGCTCCAGCTTCGAAATCGTCTCTTCCTCTGCAAAGGGCATCAGCTGAATGATAAAGCCGCCTGCACAGCGCACGGTATTCGTCTTTTCCATCAAAACGCCCAGACCCACCGAAGAAGGCGTCTGCTCGGAGGTTGCAAAATACGAGGTCAGGTCATCCCCGATCTCTCCGGTCACCAGGGCTGTCTGTCCCACATAGGGTTCCTTTAAGCCGAGGTCACGGATGACAGAGAGCGTTCCCCTGCCGACCGCCCCTCCGACGTCGAGCTTGCCCTTCGCATTCGCAGGCAGGATGACGTCCGGCACCGTCGCATAGCCCTTGACCTCGCCCTTGGCGTTTGCCGTCACAGTCAGACCGCGAACCGGACCATCGCCGCGAACCTGCAGGGTTAAAAGATCGTCGTCGCCCTTTAACATGCTGCCCATCATCACGCCGGCTGTCAGCAGACGTCCCAACGCCGCCGTTACTACCGGGCTGGTGTTGTGTGCCTGTCTCGCTGTCTCCACAAGCTCCTTTGTTGTCACTGCAAACGCGCGCACCTGTGCATTCGCCGCCGTCGCGCGTACCATATAATCTCCCATAGCTCCTCCATTCCTCAGGCTTACTTTACGGCAAGCCCCTGCCATTTCCACGCTGCGCTTTTCACCGCATAGCTTTTCTGCGTTGCGCAAATATTTTCATTTCTTATCCCAGATTCTTCCCGTGCTCGCGCGCGATCACATAGATCCGCTCGCTCGTCTCCGTTACGCTTCCATGCGTGTCTGCATCCAGTGCCTCGACAAAAATCAGCCCGGACTGTTCCACGAGCCGTTTCATCGTTTCCAGCGTATAGCCGCGCTGCAGATGGGTCTCCGTAAATTTGCGGAACAGGTCTTTTTGCTGTTTCACAAAAATCGTCAGATCGTATTCGTTGATCTGATCCTCCGCCGTATAATAATTTTCCCAGATAAAGCTGCAATCCTCCCGGTTTTCCGCAATCGTGCTGTCACCGATGACTGTTTCATAAAAGCCCATTCGGGTCAAGATAGTTGTTTACCAGTTTAAAAGTTGTCAGTAAGTCATCTTCTTTCAGTAGATAATTTAACGAGTCGCACAGACAGATCACCGCCCGGACCGTTCCGTAAAGCTCAAACTCCCGCATATCCTGCTGCAAATACAAAATATTATGACCGGACTGCGCACGCTTCTCCATTGCAATGTCCAGCATGCTGTCTGACAGATCAACACCGATCATGTCGTAGCCATGCTTTGCCAGAAGCTCCGTCATAGAGCCCGTGCCACAGCCGAGATCCAGCAGGATTCCGTCCGTGATCTGATCCTGTTTCAGGCGTCCGACTACAAACTGACACCATTCTTCATAGGGCGTTTCATCCATGAACCGATCATAAACTAACGCAAAATCCTCATACATTTCCATTCGTTATCCAAGCTCCCTCTGCCGCGCAACGGCGTTTTTCTGCATCTGTCCGCGCGCGTTCCTGTGTCTGCATGCGAACGTATTTTCCGCTGCTGCCCGCGCGTTTTCGAACATGCCGCGCCCTATTTCACCAGCTCTATCAGCACTTCGACCAGCCGCTCCATCTCCGCCTGCGTGCCGACTGTAATCCGCAGATAGTTGTCGATTCTGGGCTTTTTGAAATATCGCACATAAATTCCGGCTGTTTTCAGGTTCTCGAATAACTCCTGCGCCGGGACGGTTTTATGCGTTGCAAAAATAAAGTTTGCCTTCGAATCCGGGAACGTAAAGCCAAGCTCTGTCAGCTTCTGCTTCGTCCATTCCCGCGTCGCCACGATTTTCCCCGTAATCTCCTGAAAATACGCACGGTCCTCTACGCATGCCTTTCCGCAGGCAATCGTCAGGCGGTTCATTGTATAGGAGTTGAAGGAAAATTTGACATCATTTAAATAGGAAATCAGCTTCTTTTGGCCGATTGCAAAGCCGATTCTCATACCCGCAAGTGCGCGCGATTTCGAAAACGTCTGCACGACGAGCAGATTTTCATACTTATCCACAAGAGGCAGGGCGCTCACACCCCCGAAATCCACATAGGCCTCGTCTACAATCACAACGGAATCGGGATTTTTTGCCACGATCTCCTCGATCGTATCCAGATTCTCCATCAGACCGGTCGGTGCGTTGGGGTTCGGGAAAATGATGCCGCCGTTTTCGTTCAGGTAGTCCTCTTTTTTCAGGCGGAACCTTTCATCCAGCCCAGGCGTCCGATAGGGAATGCCGTACAAATCCGCCCAGACGTCGTAGAAGGAATAGGTGATGTCCGGGAACAGAATCGGTTTTTTGCTGTTAAAAAAGGTCAGAAATGCCAGCGCCAGCACATCGTCGGAGCCAACGCCCACAAACACCTGGTCTGCCGCAACCGGATGCTCCGAAACAGAAACCGCCGCTGCAATCGCTTCCCGCAGCTCAAGCGCCGCCGGATCGGGATACAGCCGCAGCTTATCCGCTTCAAACTCCTGCAGCGCTTTTGTCACACCCGGTGCAGGCGGATACGGGCATTCGTTGGTGTTTAACTTGATGATGTCATTTCGTTTGGGCTGCTCTCCCGGTGTGTAGGGGACAACCCTGCGTACATTTGCTTCCCAGTCTGCCATGACAGTTCCTCTCTTTCTGATGTAGTATCGCTACTCCATCTCCGCTTCTTTTAACGCTTCCTGCTCCTGCTGTGCCTTTGCAAGCTCTACAAACTCTTCTAGGCACAGGTTATTTTCCTTCATAAACTTCGCCGCCTCTTCCCCAACGTAGCGGAAATGCCAGGATTCATAGGAAATCCCGGTGATCGCCACCTTGTCCTGCGGGAAACGGAGAATAAAACCATACTCCGCAGCGTGCTCGTTTAACCAGATCGCCTCTTTGGTCGAAGCCTGCGATTTATCCAGGCCCTGATGATTTTTTCCTACGATATCCACGGCGAGACCGGTGTGATGCTCGCTCGCACCGGTGAGGGCGATTTCTTCCTTCGTCTTGAAAAAAGCGTCCTTATAGCTCATGCCGCCCCTTACGAATTTTGCGATGGAGTTGTCCATCAGCTGATCCTGCTTTTGATAATCGCGGTAAGCGGAACAAACCATCAGGGGCAGCCCTTCTTTTTTGCCGTCCGCCAGCATCATCTCAAGGGCTTTCTGAATCCGCCTGTCCACATACTTCCCATTGTCCGTCTTGGCCAGATCTACCTCAAAATCCTGCTGCAGCGGATTTTTTTCATTGACCAGCACATAGTTCCAGTCCTCCAGATCTACAGAAAATGGAATTTCCGGCAGATCCTCTTTCTCGCCGTCCTGCAGCATGACGGTCACATAGCCTTCCCGCGTTTCTTCCACTGCATTGCTGCTTTCTTCCAGCTCCTTTGTCAGATCCTCCACCTGACTCTGTGCGTTTAACAGCTCGCCGCTGGTCTGCGCCAGTTCTCCTTTTACCTTTTCATAAGACACATAAAACGAACTGGTCAGCACTCCTGCAATGACTACAAAGCCGCCTGCCAGTCCAATGAACCATTTTTTATAATTATCGTTATTCAATTTATTCGCAGTCCTTTTATCGTTTTATCTTTTTTGTCAATTCAGTATATTAGTATATTCCCA
>ENA-UOOA01002689-UOOA01002689.1-human-gut-metagenome-genome-assembly--contig:-P61old-NODE-2689-length-24278-cov-32.831565_pt1 | contig 24278 bp, 25 predicted proteins | sample MGYA00242467_ERZ724014 | MGnify/ENA metagenome assembly ERZ724014 | reverse complement strand
CGCGCTAAAACAGTACATGAGGGAAACAGGCGTTGACAGCTTGACGGGAACGGAACATAAAGCAAGTTATAAAGCGGTTGTTTCCTCCCGGATTGATACGACATCGCTAAAAAAGGACGCGCCCGAAATAGCCGCGAAATATACCCGGACAACGGAAAGCCGCCGCTTTACATTCGCATAATATAGGAGGTTGAGAAAATGACGCTTATTTGTATCTTGCTTTTTCCGTTGGTGGTATTGGCTGAATTGCTAAAAATCAATAAATAACAGGCAAGCCCCGCCATTATTGGCGGGGCTTTTCCTATGCCCTATTATAGCCGCTGTAATGCGTTACATGGGGTTTTATTGCGTTAGGGGTATAAGGTATACACCGCTTATATTATGCCCGTTGCGTGGCGTTCTGTTGCGTTGTGGGCGGTATGTCTTGCAAGCTGTACCCATGCGCGGCGCGTTCGGGAGTCCGTCAAGCCGTCCGGCGTTGCTGTCGTTTGGGTGTAGTTTATTGACAGGGGCGCGGGGCGCGTTCAATAGGGTTGTTTTTCGCACTTTTGGCGGTACTGTCACGGGCGCGAAATGCTATTGACAGCGGACGCGGGGCGGCTTGACGCTGTACCCCCCGGGGGGGGGGAACGCGCCCCGCCGCCGTGCCGGGAGGGAGTACGGCGAGTAGCCGAAAATTTCAAAAAGAATAAAAAGGACTATAAATTATCTCTTTTGTATTGACATTCATCTTCTCTTGTGCTACACTAATCTCACAAACTAAAGGAGGACGCACTATGGTACGCAATAATATTGAACTCGATGTAAAGGTCAAATGTGTTGAACAGGGTGTGACACAACAGACCATTGCAGAAAAGATTGGGACTACGGGACAGTATGTCAACAGAATCGTCAAGAAGAAAGACGGGATTATGAACAAGACTTTCGTTGAAATCATGGAAGCTCTTGGGTACGACATTGAAATCACCTATATCCCAAAGGAAAAGTAAATCGGAGGTGAGTACATGAGGGTCGGTTATGTACGAGTCAGCACCGCAGAGCAAAATCCGGCGAGACAGGTGGAGCTTATGAAGTCCCTCGGTGTGGAGAAAGTCTTTCTCGACAAAATCAGTGGGAAGAATACGGACAGACCGCAGTTTAATGAAATGCTGTCGTTTCTCCGTGATGGCGATACTCTGTATGTGGAGTCATTCTCAAGGCTCTCCCGTAGCACCAAAGACCTGCTGAACACGGTGGGTGTCCTGTCTGCCCGTGGCGTTCAGCTTGTGTCGGACAAAGAGAAAGTGGACACCAACACCCCGCAAGGGCGGTTCATGCTGACGGTGTTTGCGGCGTTGTCGGAGTTGGAGCGGGAGAATATCCTTGAGCGTCAGCGCGAGGGCATTGAGATTGCCAAAGCGGCGGGAAAATACAAAGGGCGTAAGCCGATTGCCGTGACGGACAGATTTCTCGGTGCGGCTCGGAGTTGGCAGGAGGGTTCTCTCCCACTGAAAGACGCCATTGAGCAGTCGGGGCTGTCGGAGTCCACATTCTTTCGTAAGTGCAAACAGCAAGGGATAAGGAGGGTCGGTGTGTGAGAAAGCTGATTTTAGCATTGTGTATGGTCGTGATGGTATTCGCGTTAGTCGGTTGCGGTCAGAAAGAACCTGTCGCGGAAAAGACGGACGCTGAGAAGTTCGCAGAGGAAAACAGTATCTCGGTGGAACTGGCAGAGAACATTGAAAACGCCCTGTCGCAGACAGATGTTCCCTCCTCTCTGAATAAGCTCAATGATTGGGAACAGATTGAGGATTATGCGGACGGTCAACGGTACACGGGTTGGGTCTACTCCACCGCTCAAGATAAGTATTATTACATGGTGTTCTATGTAAGTGGTGATACCGTTGAGGGTATTCGAGACCAAAAGAACGGGCTTGAATATCTCTATCAAAATGAAAATTGACGATTACAAGAATTGGCGCATGATTGCGATTGAGGGTTTATCCTCGACCAGTCATGCGCTTTTCTTTTTGCAGGAGGTAAAAATGGAACAGCTACTTTCAAAAATTCTCGAAAAAATAAAAAAGGACGCTTACCTGTTTCGGACATGGGAAGACCTGCTCTATATGTGCAAGGAAGCTATGAAAACTGACATTTCGCTCGGCGTGAGGTATCTCAAGCTCCTCTCGGCTGAATGTGAGAGAGGTATCAGTGACCCGCTCACCTCGGAACAGGAGGTCAAGGAGCTATACGGATTGCACAAGCGGGTTCTCCTCGCCGCCGCGCCGTATGATTTTGACAGCTACCTGCTCTATGTGGAGTGGAACAGAGAACCGAAAAAGAAGTTTTACCCGCCGCGCCGCAAGGTACTGAAACAGGTGGTGGACGCGCTACAGGAACTTGCAGACGATAAACTTGACCTGCTTGCGGTCTCTCTCCCGCCCGGTAGCGGCAAGACCACTCTCGCTATCTTCTACCTCACTTGGCTCGGCGGGAAGATTCCCAACGAACCTATGTTGACAGGTTCTCACTCCAACTCGTTCGTGCGCGGTGTGTACGATGAGTGCTTGCGTATCTTTGACGCAAATGGTGATTACCTGTGGCACGATGTATTCCCCGATATACAGGTTTCTAACACGAACGCGAAAGATTGTCGTATCGACCTTGATAAGCGACAGCGTTTTGAAACATTGGAGTTTACCTCCATCGGCACGGGCAACGCGGGTCTATATCGTGCCGCCACCCTCCTCTATTGTGACGATTTGGTGTCGGGTATCGAGGTCGCGCTATCTAAGGAGCGGCTTGACAAGCTGTGGGAGACCTACACAACGGACTTGAGACAGCGTAAAATCGGAGACCACTGCAAGGAGCTTCATATTGCTACCCGATGGTCGGTACACGATGTTATTGGTCGATTGGAGCGGGAGTATGTAGACAGCGACAAGGCGAAATTCATTGTCGTACCTGCTATGGACGAAAACGATGAGTCCAATTTCGATTATGCTTATGGGGTCGGGTTCTCCACCCACTTCTACCGGGAACAGCGCAATATTATGGACGATGTTTCGTGGAGGGCATTGTATATGAACGAACCCATTGAGCGTGAGGGATTGGTCTACTCGCAGGACGAGCTACGCCGCTATTTCGAGCTTCCCAAAGAAGACCCGGACGCGATTATCGGTATCTGTGACACCAAAGACAAGGGTGCGGACTACGCATTTCTCCCTGTGGCGTATGTGTACGGGCAGGATTACTATATTGACGATTGCGTGTGTGACAACGGCTTGCCGAATGTTGTGGACGCTCGGCTGACGGAAATCCTTGTGCGCGATAAGGTCAAGTCCTGTCGCTTTGAGTCCAATTCCGCAGGTCGGCGCGTAGCTGAGAAGATACAGGAGGAAGTCCGAAAGAAAAACGGTATCACCCATATCACGACCAAGTTCACAACAGCGAACAAGGAAACGAAAATCATCGTCAACAGCGCATGGGTCAAGGAGCATTGTTTGTTCAAAGACGCTTCTCTCTATCAGCGGAAGTCTGACTATGGGAAAATGATGGATATGCTCTGCTCCTACACTGTCGCGGGTAAGAACAAGCACGATGATGTACCCGATGGAATGGCTATGCTTGCCGAATATGCACAGTCGTTGAGCGGTCAAAAAGTCGAGGTGTTCAAACGACCTTGGTAATTCACATTTTCCACATAGTTTTCCACATTTAATTCGCAAAAGAAGAACATGAACATTGACTTTTACGAATTGATATGCTATAATTGTAAGTGTAGAAATAGATTGTTTTGAGTGGCGCATGATTGCGCGGGAACGAAAGTTCTCGGCGGTCGTGCGCCATTTTACATTTTCAGAGAGGAGGGACAAATGTGGGAAATGTAATCGACACTTCCAAGCCTGTTGCGGAAACTCGACAGATGTTTGGGCGCAGAGTTATCAAGAGTAGCGTTACGGAAATCACCGATGAAAATGTCGTGGAAGTGTTACTCAAAGCATTGTCCATTCACGCTCTGAACCGCTCGGAGATTGATTATCTTTGGGAGTATTACAAGGGAAAGCAACCGATTCTGAACCGCACCAAGGAGGTTCGCCCGGAAATTTGCAATCGTATTGTGGAAAACCGTGCGAATGAAATCGTGTCCTTTAAGGTCGGGTATCTGTGTGGAGAACCGATTCAGTATGTCGGCAAGAGCGGCGAGGAGTCCGTTACGGCGGCGATTACCCGCTTGAATGAGCTGATGTTCGCGGAGGATAAAGCGTCTCAAGACCAAGAGATTGTAGAATGGCAGATGATTTGCGGAACGGCGTTCCGACTGGTTCTGCCGGACGCACGGGGCGAGGAAGATGAGTCCCCGTTCGAGCTGTATACGCTCGACCCGCGAGATACCTTTGTGGTGTACTCCAACGAAATCGGCAATAAGCCGCTTATGGCGGTGAAATACAGCAAGGACGATAACGAGATTACCCGCTACTCCATTTATACGGAGAACCGCTACTATCTCGTGGAGGACGGTATTCTGAAAGAGTCCACCCCTCATGCGCTGAACATGATTCCCATTTTCGAGTACCCGGCGAATAATGCTCGGCTTGGCTCGTTCGAGATTGTTCTCCCCCTCCTCGATACGATGAACAACATCACCTCCAACCGTATGGACGGTGTTGAGCAGGTGGTACAGGCGTTTATCAAGTTTATCAACTGTGACATCACCAAAGAGGAGTACGAGGAGTTTCTTACCCTCGGTGCAATTAAGGTGAAATCTGTGGACGGCGCGAACGCCGATGTGGGGGTTGTCACGACTGACCTCAATCAGACACAGACACAGACTTTGAAAGAGGATTGCTACAATTCCATTCTCACAATCTGCGGTATGCCGAACCGCAACGGCGGTAGCTCCACGAGCGACACTGGCGCGGCGGTACTTCTGCGAGACGGTTGGTCTCTCGCAGAAGCGAGAGCGAAAGACAGCGAAAATATGTTCAAAAAGGCTGAGAAGAAAATGCTCAAGCTCGTGTTGCGTATCTGCCGTGAGCTGAGTGATTTTGATATTGCCCTTAAGGACATCGAATTGCAGTTCACCCGCCGTAATTACGAGAACATTCAGAGTAAGTCACAGGTGCTTACCACCATGCTCGATAATCCGAAGATTCACCCGCTCCTCGCTTTCCAACATTCCGGCTTGTTTATTGACCCGGAACGCGCTTACGCAATGAGCGTGAAGTATTACGAGCAGGAACAGGCGAAAGTGATTGAGCAGAAACCTGTGGAAAATCCGAACCCCGATGAGGACGATAAATGATTTTAGGCGGCATTGACCGTTTGAGATAGTCAGAGAAGACTTTAATCGCAAATAGGTAGAGAAACCTTAAATCGCACCATAACGGGAGAGAACCCGTAAAAACGCAAGGAGGAATATTTTATGGCAAAGATTGATGTAAGTAAAATTGAGGGTTACGCCGAAATGTCCGCAGAGGATAAGCTCAAGGCTTTAGAAGCATTTGACATTCCCGACCCCGATTATTCCGGCTATGTGGATAAGAAGCTGTTTGATAAGACCGCTTCCGAACTGGCTGAGAAGAAAAAGGAACTGAGGGACAAGCTCTCTGAGGACGAAGCCGCCAAGCTGAAAGAAAAGGAGGAGCGTGATGAGCTTGAGGAAAAGTACAACAAGCTCCTGCGTGAGAGCGCGGTCTCCAAGAACAAGGCGAAATTGGTCGCGTTGGGCTATGAGGAAAGTTTGGCTGATGAGACAGCGGAAGCTATGGCAGACGGCAATTTGGAAAAGGTCTTTGCCAATCAGAAGAAGCACCTCACTTCCTTTGAAAAGAGGATTCGTGCGGAAGCTCTGAAAGATACTCCGAAACCTACCCCCGATGGGGACAGCAAGACTATGACATTGGAAAAGCTCCGCAAAATGTCCCCCGAAGACCGTCTCAAGTTTTCGCAGGAACACGCGGAGGAATATAAAGAACTTTACACAGGAGGTAAAGAATAATGGCTCATACGATTTACGATAATTTCTACCTCTCCAATGAGGTTGAAGACCAGTATAACTCCCACCTTGACCTGCAACAGTTCTGCACGGTTGATAATTCACTGGTGGGTACGGCGGGTATGCTCCGCAAAATCAACCGCTACAAGGCTACCAACGGTACTCAGAAGCTCGGTATGGGTGAGGGCAATACTCAGTCCATCAAGGTTTCCTACACCCCGGAAGAATACCGTATTCTGCTTGCTCAGAACCGTTTCGAGTATTATGACGAGCAGGAAATGACCGACCCCATGCTCGTTCCCGTGGGCGTTCGCCACATGGGTACGGATATGTTCAACACGGTCAATGCGGACATCTTCACTGAGTTTAACAAGGCAACGCAGGTGGTTGTCACTACCGCACTGGACTTTGACTGCTTTGCAGACGCTCAGTCCGTGCTGAATCTTGAGAACCTTGAGGGTGTGTCCATCTTTGCGTTCGTCTGCCCTGCTGATGTGGCTACTCTGCGTAAGGCACTGAAAGACACTTTGCAGTATGTTGAAGCGTTCGCCAAGCTTGGCTATATCGGCACTGTGGCAGGTGTGAACATCTACACCAAGAAAGACGCTGTGTCCGGCACTATCATCATGGGTACTCGTGAAGCTGTCACCCTGTTCAACAAAAAGGGTGTCGAGGTCGAGACTCCTCCCCGCGATTCCAGTGACGCGAACACTCGTAAGAACACCATCATCAGCCGCAAGTATTATCTCCCCGCGCTGACGGACGAGACCAAGTGCGTGAAGATTTTCAAGGGTACGGCTACCCTGTCCACCGATACTACCGCGTCCAAAGACAAGACTTACTACGAGAAAGTCGGCAACGGCTATATCGCGGTGACTCCTGCCACTGGCGATAGTCCTAAGGACAAGGGTTGGTACACGATTGCTTGATGAAACGGAGGTGGACAACATGACTGACGCTGAAAAACTGGCGGCTTTGAAAGCTATGGTCGGTGATTCTGACACGGACGAAGTGTTGTCCACCTACCTTAAAATGTCCGGCAGTAAAATTCTCGCAAAAGCGTACCCGTATAACGATACTGTGACCGAAGTTCCCACCAAGTACGAGTACCTGCAAATCGAAATCGCCGCCTATATGCTCAACAAGCGTGGTGCGGAGGGGCAGACCTCTCACACCGAAAACGGCATTACGCGACAGTATGAGAACGCGGATATTCCCGCGTCCATGCTCAAGGCGGTCACTCCACATTGCGGGGTGATTCGATGAGGTGCATGAACCGAAATAAGGTGAAGTTCTACTACGCTCTCTACGAGGGCAGAGAACCTATCCTTAACGAACAAGGCAGGAAAACAGGTCAGTACAAGGTCATTCACGGTAATCCAATCGAGGAACACGCCAATATTTCAGCGGCAAAGGGCGAAACACAGACACGGCAGTTTGGTGAGAATGAGTCCTATGACAAGGTAATTGTAATGGATTTCATTACGCCGCCCATTGACGAGTATTCCGTCTTGTGGGTCGATACCTTACCGATACTCAATGCGGACGGTTCACTCAAGGTCAATGACGCAGGTGAGGTAATCACCCCTCACGATTATGTAGTGAAAAAGGTCGCAAAGAGTTCGAACAGCGTATCAATCGCCATAAGCAAGGTGACGGTCAGTGGGTAAAAAGATTATTCGATTTGGGCTGTCTGTGCGTGACATCGACAGGGCAATGCGAGAACTGGAACAGTATAAGCAGGATATTATCCGCAAAACCGACCTCTTGCGTGAGAAAGTTACGGAGCGGCTTGCGGAACTGTCGAGAGACGGATTTGCGGGAGCTGTCGTGGACGATTTGCTTAAAGGCGGTCAACGCACTGCACAGGTCGATGTGAGTATCGACCAACGGAGCAATATCACGCTTGTCATTGCGCGGGGTGAAGACGCGGTTTGGGTCGAGTTCGGCGCAGGTGTTCATTACAACGGCTCGGCGGGTACTTCTTCTCACCCGAAAGGGTCAGAGTTGGGGTTCACCATCGGCGGCTACGGCAAGGGTATGGGTAAGAAAGATGTGTGGGGGTTCTATGAGGACGGTAAATTACGCTTGACTCACGGCGCACCCGCTACCATGCCAATGTATAACGCCGTAAAAACCGTTTGTGATGAAATCGCAGAAATAGCGAGGGAGGTGTTTCAATGATTGACATGGAAGACGATATTTTTGACGAAGTATCGGAAAAGGTTTATGCGGCGTTCGAGAAGAAATGTCCCGACCTGCTCATTATGAGCGAATATGTCAAGTCACCCTCCTCGTTTCCTTTTATCTCCATCGTTGAGATAGACAACGCCACATTCCGCAACTCTCAGACCACGGAGGGACACGAAAATCATGTGGCTGTGACCTACGAGGTGAATGTCTATTCCAATAAGACATCGGGTAAGAAAGCGGAGTGCAAGGCACTGGCGGCGTTCGTTGACGAACTGCTTTTGGAACTGAACTTCACACGGATAATGCTCGAACCTGTACCAAACCAAGACGAAGCGACCATTTATCGTATGCTCGGACGCTACCGGGCAGTAATATCCAAAAATAAAACAATTTACAGGAGGTAAAAATCATGGCTATTTCCACCTATAAGATTTTTCTTATGAAGAAAGCAAGCACGGGCGATACCTATGAAAAGGTTATCGACATCAAGGATTTCCCCGACCTTGGCGGTGCGCCGGAAATGTTGGAGACCACTACCCTGTCTGACAAAATGCAGACCTATATTCCCGGTATTCAGTCTCTTGACGCGCTTGAGTTCACTGCGAACTACACCAAGGAGGACTTTACCAAGCTCAAGGCTCTTGAGGGCAAGGAGGAGTCCTACGCAGTGTGGTTCGGTGGCACTGAGAGCGGCGGCGTACTGACCCCCACTGGCTCTGACGGTAAGTTCGAGTTCAAGGGTCAGCTTTCCGCGTTCCCCGTTGGCGGCGGCGTGAATGAGGTCGTTGATATGACCGTCACTATCGCACCGTCTACCCCTATCACTGTGGCAGAGTAAAAGAAAATTTAGGAGGACAGAACAATGAGTAAACAGTTGACTTTCACTTTCGAGGATAAGGAATACACCCTCGAATACACCCGCAGAACCGTTGCAGAAATGGAGAAAAAGGGCTTTATCGCGTCCGAAATCACCGAAAAGCCCATGAGTACCCTCCCGGCACTGTTCGCAGGTGCGTTCCTTGCTCACCATCGTTTTGTGAAGCAGGACACCATCGACACAATCTATTCTAAGCTCACCAAGAAAGAGGAGCTTATCGGTAAGTTGGCAGAAATGTATAACGAGCCGATTATGACCCTCGTTGAAGAACCCGAAGAAAGCAAGGGAAACTTGAACTGGACAGCGACTTGGTGAGTGACCCGCTGTCCTCCACTGAGGGGAGTGGTGGTGTTACTGCCACTGCTCCCCTCCACTCTTACGGAGAGAAATTTGAGGAGCTTTTTCCGTATTACCTGTCTCTCGGCATGACCGAAGAACAGTATTGGGACAAAGATTGCCGACTGGTGATTTTTTATCGGAAAGCGGAAGAACTCCGAACGAGCAGAAAAAACCAAGAAATGTGGTTACAGGGTGCGTATTTCTACGAAGCTCTGTCCCGTGTGTCACCTCTGCTCCATGCTTTTGCCAAAAAGGGTACAAAACCTGCTCCGTACTTGGCAGAACCGTTTGCTATTACGGAAAAACAGGCTGAGTATCAGCAGGAAGAAAAGGACAAGAAAACCTATGATAAGGGCAAAGCACTTATCGAGGGCTTTATGGCGAAGCATAACAAGAAATTTGAAGGGAAGTGAGAACCGTGTCTACTACAATCGAACAGTTAGAACTTGAGGTACAATCGAGTGCTACCTCGGCAGTGGCACAATTAGACGCGCTTGCTTCTTCTTTGGGTAAAGTAAAATCCGCTACCAAAGGTGGAGTTGGTCTTACCGCTGTGGCAAAACAGCTTACTACGCTGAATACCGCACTGAATAGTATCAGCTCCACCAACGCGGATAATCTGAATAAGATGGCACAGGGCTTACAGGCACTTTCCTCTTGCGGAAACCTCAAGCTCTCGTCTTCTGTAGCTAATCAGATTTCCAACCTTGGGACAGCGGTACGGTCTCTGAATGGGACTGATTTTTCCTCGCTCGGACGGCTTGCGGACGCGCTTACTCCGCTTTTCACAATCGGCAAGTCGAACCTCAACAGCTTTATCTCTCAGCTACAGCGATTGCCGCAAGCGGTACAGGGTCTTAACGGTGTGGACATCGGCGGGTTGGGAACGCAGATTTCTGAACTGGTATCTGCTCTTTCCCCACTTTCTCAGATGGGTAAGAACAACCTTACCTCGTTTGTGACTCAGCTTGGCAAAATCCCCGCTCTCATGCAGTCTCTAAAGACGGTAAACATCGGGGAACTTGCGTCACAGGTTCAACAGTTGGCAGACGCTTTCGCTCCTCTCGCTACGCAAATGCAAGCCATTTCGAGCGGGTTTGCGGCGTTTCCGGCGAGAATCCAAAAGCTGATTACCAGTACAAACAATCTGTCGAAGTCGAACGACAGAGCGTCCACAAGCTATGTGAACCTCGCCGCAAAAATCGGTATTGCTATCGTAGCAGTAAAAAAAGCGGCTTCCGTATTGGCAGGATTTATCAATAAGTCCAACCAGTATGTTGAAGATTTGAACCTGTTCACCGCGTCTATGGGCGAGTACGCAAGCGCGGCGCAGGAGTACGCAGAGCGTGTCAGTGAAATCGTTGGTATCGACCCCGCCGAATGGTTGCGAAACCAAGGTGTATTTATGACGATTACCAAGGGTTTCGGTGTGGTAAGCGATAGAGCGTACACGATGAGTCGAAACTTGACTCAGCTTGGATATGACATTTCCTCGTTCTTTAACATTCCGTTCGAGGAAGCGTTCCAAAAGTTACAGTCGGGTATCGCGGGTGAGCTTGAACCGCTCCGTAGACTCGGCTATGACCTGTCTGTGGCTCGTCTACAGCAGGAAGCATACACCCTCGGTATTGAGAAGAAAGTCTCGGCTATGACACAGGCTGAGAAAGCGGAGTTGCGTTACTACGCGATTATGACGCAGGTAACAACCGCGCAGGGCGATATGGCGAGAACGCTGAACGCTCCCGCAAACCAACTCCGCGTCCTGCAAGCACAGGTTACTCAGTGCGCCCGTGCAATCGGTAATATCTTTATTCCTGCTCTGAACGCTATCCTGCCGTATGCGATTGCCGTAGCAAAGGTTATTCGACTTATTGCGAACGCTATCGCAAGCCTGTTTGAGTTTGCTCTGCCGGAAATTGATTACAGCGGTATCGGCGCAACTGTCGGTGGAGTCGCTGACAGTACACAGGACATCGGAGACGGTCTTGGTGACGCTACCAAAAAGGCGAAAGAGCTGAAAAACGCTCTGCTCGGTATTGATGAACTGAACATCATCTCTCCTCCCGAAGATACAAGCGGGAGCGGTGCAGGTGGTATCGGTGACATCGGAGGTGGAGGTCTTGGCTTTGACCTGCCGACCTATGATTTCCTCGATGGCGCAATCAGCTCTAAGGTTGATGAGATTGTTCAGAAGATGAAAGAATGGCTCGGTCTGAACAAGGAAATCGACTCGTGGGCTGACCTGTTCGATACCCGTCTTGGAAAAATCCTGTTGACGGTGGGTGCTATCGGTGCGGGTCTTGCGGCGTGGAAAATCGCAAAGAGCGTTGCCGATTTCGTGAAATATATCACCTCGTTCAAGGGATTCGGCGCAGGTTGGGAGGGACTCGGCGCACTTGGGCTGTTGTCCGACCTTAATGAGTTCATCGGGTATTTCCAAGACTTCCTTGAGAACGGCGCAACATTCCAAAATGTTGTCGGTATGATTAGTGAGTTCACGGGTGCAATCGGTGACTGCTTGATTATCCTCGGCAATCTCAAGATTGGCGGTGCGCTCAAGGTCGTACAGGGTATTGGTGAGATTGCTGTTGCAATCAAGGACATTTCCGAAAGCGGTGTAAATTGGGAAAACGCCAATACCGCTATCAGAGGTCTCACCAACATTGCAATCGGTATCGGCGTGTTCACGGGCAACCTCAAAGTGGCGGCATGGGGACTGGCTATTCAAGGCTTCACCTCCATCATCACAGAGATTGGCGCGAATTGGGACGCTATCAAGCAAGGCGATTGGAGCGGCGTAGATAAGGTGACGCTGATTATCGGCGCACTGGAAGTCCTCGGCGGTCTCGCTATGGCATTAGATGTGTTCTCTAAGCTCAAGGAGGTCGCTACCATCGGTAAGGCTTCCGAAGCGGTCACGACCGTTGCAACGGCAACAGAAACTCTCGATACCACGGTCAGCACGAAGTTGTCCCCAAACCTCACCTCTCTCGCAAAGAACCTCGGCTTGGGTATCGTAATTGTCGCGGAAGTCGCGGCGGCGGCACTCCTCATCACGGGTGCAATCATTCTACTCGGTGAGGGATTAGCGCAGGTCGGTGAGTCGTGGCAACCTGTTATCAATAATGGCGGCACGGTCTTAGCGGCTATGGGTATTGGTATCGGTATCTTAGCGGTTGTCGGTATTGTGACTGCTTTGCTTGGTTCTGTCGGTACACCGCTCATCGTGAACATTGCTCTCGGTACTGCAATTCTCGCAGAGTTGGGTATCGCAACGGGGCTGTTTCTCGTGGAGATTTGGGCTATCGGTAAGGGCTTGGACGAAATCGGGCAAGCATGGCAACCTGTTCTTGACAACGGGGAAACCATTGCAACGGCTATCGGTCTCGGTACGGCTCTGCTTGTCGGTATCGGCGTAGTGACTGCCGCTCTTGGCGCGGCTACGGTTGCAAGTGCGGGTCTGCTCCCGTTGGCTATCGGTCTCGGTACGGCTTTGCTTGTCGAACTGGCGGCGGCGTTCATCATATTTACGGAGAGTCTGATAGCGGTAGCCAATGAGCTTGGTGACAACCTCGCTCCCGCGCTCGACAGACTCAATGACAAGCTCCCGACCCTTTCCACCAACATGAGCGAGTTCGTAGACTTTATGACGGATTTCGCAGGTGAGGTCGTTCGGTACACAGAGGTTTCGGCTATTGCCGGACTGAGCGCAACCATTGACACCATCATCGGTTGGTTTACGCAAGACCCTGTTGAGAAACTGGCAGACGATGTAGAGAACATTTACAACCAAACCACTACCCTCAACGAAAAGCTGAACTTGGCTGTACCCGAACTGAAAACGGCAATCGACCTGCTCAAGCAGTATAAGGGCTTCCTTACCGAAATGGAAACGCTCTGCAACAGTAATGTTGAGCTGTCCACGGGTATGTTCGTGAACATGAAAGAGGTCGGTCAGAAGCTCGTGACGGGATTTGTGGACGGTATCAAGTCCAAGTCCTCTGACTTCTCCAATGCGGCGAAAACACTGGTGGACGGGTTCAAGAACTCGCTGAACACCAACGCCGCAACCTGCAAGTCGAGCTTCATTTCTTGGGCTTCCAACCTCAAGAACTGGTTTACCTCCGCGTCCTTTGGTGCAATCAACCGAACAACATTCGGCAACTACGCCAAGGATATTGTGAGCGGTTTCAACAACGGTATCACCAATAACTACGCTACGGCTAAGAGCGGTATGGTATCGTTTGCGAATACCGTGAAGAACGCTTTTACGGAAATTGTCTCTTACAAGGTGTTCTATGACATTGCAAAAGATGTTATCAGCGGTTTCAACAACGGTATCAACGATTTCTACGATACGACTCGACCGTATATGCGGCGTTGGGCGAATGACGCGGCGGCGGCATACAAAGCGGCGTTGGACTCCAACTCCCCGTCCAAGCGGTTTATGCGTATCGGTGAGGACACTGTTCTCGGCTACAACCTCGGTATCGCCAACCTCGGCGGCACGACAAAGGGCGTTGTGACGGATTGGGCGAACTCGTTTACAAGCGTAAACCCGACCATGAGCTTTGCCGTAGACACCTCCGCTCTGAAATACTACAGCAGTGATTCGTTCGCACAGTCTGTTTCCGCTGATGTGGCGGCGCACAGCACGGTTACTGCAACGGGCTTCAAGGAGGGAATGGAGGAGTTCTACAGAGAGTATATCGAACCTACCCTGTCGCAGATGGCAGACGATATGCGTAGGCAAGCCGACAAGCAAGAACAGACCGTTGTTCAGATTGGCAACCGTGTTGTCAATGACGCGGTTACTACTCAGAAAAAAGCCAACGGCTATGTATTCGCACGATAAGGAGGGGTAAGAATGGCTTATTTGGCAATCAACGGTTATGAGCTACCTCCTCCGAAGCGAGGAGTACGCCCCACGGTGACTACCGTAGTGGACGCGGGTAGAAACGCCAACGGCTCAGTAGTCGGTCAGCGCGTGGGTCGAGACCAGTACAAGATTGACAGTCTTGAATGGTCTTGGCTCACCGCCGACCAATGGGCGCAGATATTAAATGTATTGAGTCACTTTTTCGTATATGTGACTTTCACTGACCCCGTGTCGAACTCCCTCAAGACTATCAAAATGTACTGTGGTGATAGAACCGCAGAACCTTATTGGGTCGATGAAAACGGGAAACCTACACACTACAGAAATTGCAAGGTAAATCTGATTGACTGCGGAGAGTAAGGAGGGGATTTTGTGCAAAAGGTTTCAAAAGCATATAAAGAGAGCATGAAATCCTCTCTCCGCGAGAGAGCGTATATTATGATTTCGTTCGGTCTGCTCAATCAAGAAGCACAGGCAAAAGCAAAGGTTGAGCAGGGTGATTTCACCTACTACTCCAACTCCGCAAATATCCTGTCCGAAAAGACCGATGATACCATCTACGCTACCCTTGAGGAGAATTTCACCAAAGTTGACGGGACGATGTTCTTCCTCCCACGGCAGAACGCTTCCAACGCTTACCTTGACACAGGCATTATCAGCGACAAGCTCCTTACGCAAGCACAGTTCGAGCTTACAATCAATCTCAATGTTCCCGCTACGGATTTCAAGGGTATTACTATCAATTTCGGTGAGAATTACCCTGTGAATTTCGATTTGATGAGCAGTAGCGGACAGGTTGTCGAGTTTCGCAATAATACGGAGGGGCTGTTCAGCACCGAAGAAGTGTTGACAAATACGACCTCGGTGAAACTGGTCGTTTACAGTATGAAGAATCCCCATAGTCGGGTGCGTATCTACTCTATCCGATTCGGTTACGGTCTCGTGTACTACAATGATTCCGTAATGGCTTCTTCCCTTGAGAGCTATGTCTCGCCCATCGGGGCAGATGTGCCGCAGATTGATTTCTCTGTACAGCTCAAGAACTACGACCACTACTTTAATGTAGATAACCCGAAATCCGCTATCAACTTCCTTGAAACAGGACAGGAAATGGAAATCTACTACGGCTATCAGCTCCCTACGGGAGAGGTCGAATGGATTCGCGGAAACCGCCTGTTGTGTTCGGAGTGGGAGTCGGACGATTACACCGCCACTATCCGCTGTCAAGATGTGTTCCGCAGTATGGACGCGGAGTTCTACAGAGGACTGTACCGCAGTGCAGGTAAGAGCTATTACGATTTGGCTCTTGAGGTACTGGCTGACGCAGGACTGACCGATTACTATATCGACCCGCAGTTGAAAAATCTGAAAAGCAAAAACCCCATTCCTCGCGTTCAGCACAAGGAAGCGTTGCAGATTATCGCAAACGCCTGTCGGTGTGTTCTATCACAAACCCGTATGGGCGGTATTCAGATTAAGTCCAACTTCATTCCCGAAGCGGCGGCAAGCGCAAACGCGGAAGCTACCTATTCCAATGTCGAAAAGATTATGGACGGTACTGCGAAAGACGAGTACGCCACCTTTGCTCAGAACTATACCACGGCAGACGGTAAGATGTTCTTCTTACCCCGCAATTTTGGAAATGCTACGCTGAATACAGGTTTTGTGTCAGCGGTGCAGTCTAAAGCGGACGGAACATTCACCACCAACCCCGTTGTTACGCTTACACAAGAAGTTGCGTGTATGTACTACGGTGTAAAACTGGTATTCGGACACTCGATTCCGGCAGCTTTTACAATCCGAACCTACAATGACGGGACGCTCGTAACGGAGTACGAGGTCGGGGCTGACGAAATCAGTAAGAACACGGTCATTCACACGGACTTTGACGATTTCGATGTTATGAAAATCGAGTTCACAAAGACCGCCGAACCCTATAGCCGTATCGTGCTGAATAATTTCAGCTTTGGTGATATTACGGATTTCACTATGACCCGCACAGATATGACCTCCTCCCCGAAAGCTATCAAGCAGGAGCTTGTCAAGGAGATAATTGTTCCTTGCTACAGCTATCAGACGGGCAATCAGCAAGAAAATCTTGTCAGCGAAGAAGTCACGGTCGCGGCGGGTGATGTGGAGACTTTTTTCGTGGGAGAACCCTCCTACGGCTTTTCTGCCGCACTGGAAAATCAGTCGGGCGGTGTTTCCATTTTGGAGTCGGGCAACTACTACATCACCGTCAAGTTTACAGTGACAGGTACTTACCGCTTGGAGATTTCCGGCTACCGCTACAAAATTGTAGAGCGTTATGCAACAAAAACGCTCAATAATCGAGGAAAGACAATCAAGTGGGAAAACCCTCTTATTTCCGATATGGGAATGGCGCAAGACCTCGCAGACTGGCTCGGTGACTATTATCAGTCCGGCATCGAGTATGAGTACGACACTCGCGGCAATCCCGAAATTGATGTGAACGATATTGTTTACCAAGAGAACGAGTTCCAGTCTGATATGAAAGTAAACATCTACCGCCACACCATCATTTTCAATCAGAGCTTTGCGGGTAAGGTCACGGCTCGTAGAACAGGAGGTTAGTTATGGCTTGGACAACGCCTAAAACAGACTGGTACGGTGTAACGAACCCCTCCGATGGGGTATATACGGGAGACAGGTTCAACGCGGTCGATTTCAACCGTATCAAGAACAACCTCACCTATCTGCGTGAGTTGGCTCTCAAGATGTACGATGAGTTCTCTATCGTCTCCCTCGGTGCTGACCGTACCTATTCGGATTACTTCTATGCTGATGAAATCAATCAGCTTGAGGAAAATCTGAAAACCATCAACAGCAAAACTCTCAAGAGGTCGTATGGCAACCCTCCGACCTATGTAGCAAACGGCAACACAATGGATTTTGCAGAGCTGAATCGGTTGGAACGCGCCATACTTGACCTCTACGACAGACTCACCAATGAGTCTGAGGGGAGAAGAATGTTCACTTGGAATTTTGGAATGAGAGGAGGAGACCTGTAAATGTCTTGGGAACTGTTACCCGTAAATTATACGGACGCTGTGTGGAGCGGTCTAAAACGGTACAACACCATCACCAATGAGGACGGTACGGTATCGTTCCAAGATGTGACTGCTTACAGCAACAAAGAAAAGTCCTTTTTTGGCGCGAGAGACGCGAACCGTATGAACGAAGCTCTCAATACCCTTATGTCGATGGTAGAAAACGGTTCTGACCTGTACGAAGCGTTTCAGAACTATTTCACCACACAGAAAGGGCTTTTTGAGAACGAAGCGGACTCCAAGCAGGACGGTTTTACCGCATATATTACTGCTTTGAAAGCGGAGGGGGACAATGTAATTAACTCCCTTAAAACCGATTATCGCACGGAAATGGACACCTTTGAGAGTCAGCAACAGGCACTATTCACGACTTGGTTCGAGTTCGTCAAGAGTCAGCTCGGAGAAGATGTTGCCGGAAATCTGCAAAATCAGATTACTGCTCTCGACACCAAAACGGACGGTTTTGACCCGCGCACAACTACTTTCTCTGCCGATGGAAAGACCATCACGGAAATCGACTCGGCAGGAAACAAGAAAATCGAAACCGTGTTCACTTCCGATACAGTTATCACGCAAAAGCTCTATAAGAAAGAGTCAAACGGAAGTTATTCCCTCGTAAACACTAAGACCATCACATTCAGTGCAGACGGTCTAAACATCACAGAGGAGGTAGTGTAAATGTCTTGGGCAGAAGCAAAATGGACTGTTGACAGTCTGTTGCAGAAAATCGGGCAAGCCCCGAACAACATGAGGAGCTTTATCGCATACTCGCTTTCCGCGACCAGTATCGGATTGAAGTTCCAAGAACCCGCCGACAGCTATGACGCGAACAACAATCTGATTTGTTCTGTGGGCGGTGTAATGATTCGCATGAGCGATACTGGTTATCCTACAAAGCCCTCAGAGGGGACGCTTGTAGTAAACAACACCAATCTCGGCGCGTATGTCAACACACCCTTTACGGTGAGCGGACTCACCAAGGGTAGAAAGTATTATTTTTCCGCGTTCCCTTATTCCGTACAGGGCGTTTACAACCTGTCGAGCAATGCGGCAAACAGAGCGGACGCAACTCCCGCCGCAGGTGAAATCGCCAATGTCACCATTTCTATTGACGATGATTCCGCGTTTTCCAGTGTGGTAGTCACCTGTGTCGATGAAACGGAGTCTGCGTCTACGCAGTCGGCAACGCTCACCAAAACGAAGAAAACGGCTTCCTTTGTCGTGCCTATCGGTCATACCTATCATATCGAGTACGGTGCGGAGGACGGGTACAGCAAGCCGGATAACACTACGCCGAAAGTTTCTGTGGCAGGTACGACCTCGAACTACACCGCAACCTACTACTATTTCACGGCTACGATTGCCGTTACCTACCCCGTAGGAGCGACCTGCACCTGTGAGTGTGGAAGTACAAAGTACACCGCCCCTAATACCTCCGGCAGTCACACTTTCCAAGTGCATAATGTCGGCACATGGACGGTAAAGGCGGTTTCCGGCTCTGATACAGACTCTAAGTCAGTATCTATCACTTCCTCCGGGCAGTCTCGCAGTGTGGAGCTGTCGTTCGTAAAAATCTACGGTATCAGCCGGGATATTACGGCTACCTCTCCCGCTTGGGCGAGAACGGATTCCGCTGTCGGCAAGACTGCTACCGCAACCGTAGGTACTACAGCAGGTTCGAGTGACTTCAACAACTGTTACCCTTGGAGCAGCATTGTCCGTGAAACCTTATCCACGGGAGATGTGATGGTGAAAATCCCTAAGTTTTGGTATCGCCGTTACCGTAGTGGAAATGTGGAATATCTCAAGATTGCGGATAAAGCCACGAGCGGGTTCACGCTTCACCCCGCGTTCAATCACGGCGGTGTGGCAAAGGATTATCTCTATGTGGGTGCTTATAAGACCACGAGTGGTAACAAGTCCGCGTCCGGTGTAAGCCCGTTGGTAAATCAGACGAGAGCGACCATGCGTTCCAACGCGAAAGCAAAGGGTACGGGTTGGGGTATTATCGACATTGCCGCACTCTCCGCGATTCAAATGTTGATTCTCGTGGAATTTGCCAACAACAATGTGCAGTCTGTCATTGGGCGCGGCTACTGCGACAGTAACAGCTCTGCTCTCAGCACAGGTACTTGTAACAATGTCAGTGGTCTCACGGGCAGACCTGCCGGAACAGACGGCAAGGTTGATGTGGTTTGGCGCGGTATCGAGGGTCTGTGGGGTAATGTGTGGGAATGGGTCGATGGTGTCAACTGGAACAACGGCACTTACTATGTGTGCAACGACCCGTCCAAGTACGCAGACGATACCACTACGAACTACACCGCCCTCTCCTTTAAGGGAGCAACCAACTGGTCTTCCAGTTATATCACGCAGGAGGGTCTTGACACTGGCAGTAATCCTCATGTCATGCTCCCGTCTGCCGCAGGTAGCGGAAGTGAAACGACCTATGATTGTGACGCTTGTTGGTCTTCTACAGGTTGGCGCGTCTTCCGACGCGGCGGTTATTGGCACGCTGGCTCGAGCTGTGGTCTCTTTGCGGCTGCTTTGAACTATGACTCGTCCTACTCGGGCTCGAGCGTTGGGTCGCGCCTGCTTTATATCCCCTCCTAAGGGGGTGCGGGGGATTTTCTCCCCCGCATAAGTGGGTCGATACAAAACAGATAGAACTTTATAAGGCGAACAGTAAAAGCGCGTCTTCCAACACGGCGGTAATTGGAACAATGGCTCGAAATGTGGTCTCTTTACGGCTAATTTGAACAATGACTCGTCCAACTCGAACTCGAACATTGGGTCGCGCCTACTTTTGTTATACAGCACAAACCTATACAAGATACTGTCTCGCCGTACCCATTGGTAAAAAATAGTTTGGAGGGATAGGGTTAGTAAGTCTCTTGAAAGCCCTATAAGAAACAAAAGCATGAAAAGAATTGGTTTCCTATACGAACGGATAGTTTCGGAAGAAAATTGCAGACTGGCTATCATCAATGCCGCAAAACATAAGAAGAAACGCAAGAATGTTATGAAAATAATAAACAATCTTGACTTTTATGTGAAAGACTTGTCTGAGCGGTTGGTTCGTTTAGATTTTACCTCTCCGTATCGGACTCGTATCATAAAGGACGGTCTGTCGGGCAAGGAGCGGGAGTTGCAGATTCCGGCGTTCTATCCCGACCAGTGCGCCCACCATGCAATCGTGCAGGTGCTACAACCGCTCATTATGAAATCCGCTTACTATTGGAGCTGTGCCAATATCCCAAACAGAGGTATTGACCGTGCCGCCAAGGAAGTGGAACGAGCGACCATGCGAGACATCAAACACGCGAAATACTGTGTGAAGATGGACATTCACAAGTTCTATCCGTCAATCCCGCATGACAAGCTAAAATCCTTTTTAAGTCGGAAAATCAAGGACAAAAAGGCACTTGGTATTATCCATTTGGTAATCGACTCATACCATAGCTCTCCCGGACACGGTATACCCATCGGAAATTATACCTCACCGTGGCTTGCGGAGTTTTATCTACAGTCGTTGGATTACTTCATCAAGCAAACCCTCGGTATACGCTATTATATCCGCTATGCCGATGATTTAGTCTTAATTGATAATAACAAGCGAAAGCTCCGAAAAGCTATGTACGCGGTTATGGAGTTTGTAGGAAAACTCGGCTTGGAGATAAAGCACGATTACCAGTTATTTCGTATTCAACGAAACTGCAAGAGCAAACAGCACCGTAGAGGGCGAAAGATTGACTTTGTAGGTCGCTGTTTCGGTATCAGAACCACGACCATACGAAAAAGACGCGCTCTCGCTCTTATGCGACAAAGCCGCCACATTCGGAAAATTCAAAAACGAAACGGAGTCGTATCATTCCGTATGGCGGCGGGTTTCCTGTCACGGTGTTCCTGTTTCAAGCATACTGACTCGCTCGGTATCAAAAAGAAATATTACGATACAGTCAAAATCAGAAAATTAAAGGAGGTAGTCAGAAATGAGAGTAAAAGGAAATGTCTCTCCCGTAACCCTGTCGATGGAGTCTTACCTGCCGTTGGAGGGGTATGTAGAGGTCAGACTGCGTGAAAACATCAAAGAAGTCACTGACATTGACCCGCAGACGGAAACCTCTGTCACCATGTTCGAGTACGATGAGTACACTTTCCTCTTGAAAGACCGTGAGGGCTTGCAAGAGGACATCGAGAACAATCTCAGCGATTGGCTCATCACTGGTAGAACGCTTGAGGTTAACGAAAGCGCAAGTATCGTGCAGGACATGAAAGCCGCACTGGAAATTTTGGAGGTGAACAGATAATGGCACAGCTTTATATCGACAACGCGAGAAAGCTAAAGATTCAGATTGACAATAATCAGAAAATTGTCGATACCGTGGAAGCCGCAGGGGGTATTGAAACCACTCTCACACAGTCTGACAAAATCGGCTTTAACTGGCTGAACTTCTATGTGAACAAGGTTTTGGTGCGACAGGAATACAAAGAGCAGGAAAATCCTGTTGGCACTGCCGATAACCCCTTTGTATGGGAGGAAAACATGACTCTCATTGCCAACGGCTTTTACACCCACGATGGCGTTCGTAAAATTTGGGTAGGCGAAACGGGTGTGACCGCCGCATGGGACGATAAGAATTGGGAGGTCATGTAAATCCTCACATTCAAACAGAAAGGAAATTAACCACATGGTTTCGGAAAGCACACTGATTATCAGTATTGTGGGAGCGGTCTTTGCAAGCACAGGTTTTTGGGCGTTCCTCACAAGTCTTATTCAAAGCAAGAAGTCCAAAGACAGCGCGGAGGGGCAAATGCTAAAAGGTCTTGGACACGACCGCATTTGCTATCTCGGTGGGTGTTATATTCAGCGCGGGTATATCACCAAAGACGAATATGAGAACCTGCATGATTATTTATACTTACCGTATAAAAAGTTGGGTGGAAACGGTACTGCTGAAAAGATTATGAAAGAGGTTGACCGTCTTTCACTCAAGGACAAGGAGGATTAACCTATGGAAGAAAAGAACACCCACGATGTAGTTACGCCCGAAATGTTGGACGAACTGAGCAACGGAAAGGGGGACGATGAAGATGAGTAACAGTCCGCTCGTGAGCTACACTCGGATTTCGCCCAACAAGACGAGTCCGCGTAAGAATAAAATCGACACCATCACCATTCATTGTGTCGTAGGGCAGTGTTCCGTGGAAACCCTCGGCAATGTCTTTGCCCCGACTTCCCGACAGGCAAGCTCCAACTACGGCGTTGGGTACGATGGTAAAATCGGTATGTATGTCGAGGAGAAAGACCGCTCATGGTGTACTTCCAGTGCGGCAAACGACAACCGCGCTATCACCATCGAGGTCGCAAGCGACACCAAACACCCCTACGCGGTCAACGACAAGGCATACGCCGCTATGCTCGACCTTGTGACTGATATTTGCCGCCGTAACGGTATCAAGAAACTGGTATGGTCTACGGACAAGAACAAGCGCATGAACCACTTGGACGGTTGTAACATGACCGTACACCGCGATTATGCAAACAAGTCCTGCCCCGGTGATTATCTGTATAACCGCCACGGGGAGATTGCCGCAGAGGTCAACAAGCGACTCGGAGCGACCGTTGACACACCTGCCAAGGAGGACAAGCCTACACCCTCTGTGACGAGTTCCGTCAAAGCAGGTGATACCGTCAAAATTCTCTCCGGCGCGACCTACTACAACGGCAAGGCAATTCCCGGTTGGGTCAAGAACAAGAAGTGGATTGTCCGTGAGGTCAGCGGTGACAGAGCGGTTATCGACAAGTCTGAGGACGGAAAGAACGCGATTTGCAGTCCTATCAACACAAAGTATCTGAGTGTTGTTTCTGCCGCTTCTACGCCCTCTCAGAGCGCGTGGACACCGCAGGTAGGGGATTATGTCTCTTTCACTGGAAAAGTTCACTACGCAAGCTCTAACAGCGACAGAGAGGTGTCCTGCAAGGGCGGCAAAGCAAAGATTACGCAAATCTACACCAAGGGCAAGCACCCGTACCATCTTGTCAATATGGGCGGCGGGTGTACGGTCTATGGTTGGGTTGACCGTAACACTTTCACAAAAGAGTAAAGGAGGTCTGACGGTATGCGGAGGGTAAAGAAAAAGCCACCGAAAGAATTTTCAAAGAAAATCCTCATCGTGGCGGGAATTATCAATGCGGTCGTTATCGTCTTTACGATGGTAATGATTTGGCGTACTCTCGACCTTTCGCCGCTTGCCTACCTTATACCGTCAGTAGCCGCCGAAGTTGCCACGGGTACGGGATTCTATTATTCAAAAGCAAAGGTCGAGAACCGTATAAAACTGATGAGACAAAACAAAGTCACACCAAACGAAACACATTTTTCTGAAAATTACTGAGGAGGTATCACCATGACTGACATTACCAATGTTGTTTCCGCTGTTATCACCCTGCTCGTAGCAGTCATTACCACTTTCCTTATCCCTTATCTGAAAGAGAAAGTGGACGCTGAGAAGTTCGAGAAAATCAAGGCGTGGACGAAAGTTGCGGTCGAAGCCGCAGAAATGATTTACAACGGCGCGGGTCGCGGCGCGGAGAAGAAAGCCTATGTATTGGAATACTTGAACAGCAAGGGTTATAAGCTCGACTCCGACACCATTGACAAGCTGATTGAGTCCGCTGTCCTTGAACTGAAAAAGAGCTGATTTAATCCCGTTCAAGTAGTTAAAGTAGTGGAAAATCCGTTTTTGCGTGTAACTTCCTCTAAGTACGCGCGTATTAGGTGAAAGTTTACGCAAAAACCGAAAAACAACTACTTTAACTACTTCATCTCGTCCCGTGGCAAAGAAAAAGAACGCCGATTCAATCAGCGTTCTCTATCCTATAAACAAATCCAAAGGTGTGTTTGATGAAGAACACAGAGTTCGGATTTGCACTTTTTG
>ENA-UOOA01002687-UOOA01002687.1-human-gut-metagenome-genome-assembly--contig:-P61old-NODE-2687-length-24285-cov-8.351011_pt1 | contig 24285 bp, 15 predicted proteins | sample MGYA00242467_ERZ724014 | MGnify/ENA metagenome assembly ERZ724014 | reverse complement strand
TTTCCTCTGCACGAACAGAACGGGGAATGTCTGTCTTGTAGACTTTCAGCTTTCCTCCATAACTTTCCCGGATCAGATTGCTGATGTCCTTGGAATAATTGGTTCTGCTGTCCACCATCGTCAGAAGAATACCCTCGATTTTCAATTTTGGGTTGATTTGTCGTCTGACCTTGTTGATGGTTTCCAGCAGCTGTTCCAAGCCCTTTGCCGGAAGATATGCCGCCTGAACAGGGATCAGCACATTGTCGGCAGCTGCCAAAGCATTGACTGTCAGCATACCCAAAGAGGGCATACAGTCCAGAAGAATGTAGTCATAATTCTGCTTGACCGTATCCAGGTACTGACGGAGAATGGTCTCCCGGCTCATGGCATTGACCAGGGAAACCTCTAAGCCTGACAGTTCAATATTGGCGGGCATCAAGTCCACACCTTCCGGGTGATGAAGAATGCCTTCGCCGGGGGCAATCGGCTTTTCCATCATAATCTTTCCCATCATGTCGGAAAGGGTGGGAGATAAGGTATCCGGGTACGGATTTCCCAGACTGACTGTTAAAGAAGCCTGCGGGTCTGTGTCTACCAGCAGAACCTTTTTGCCCTCCATCGCCAGTCCCACACCCAAATTTTCCGTGGTTGTGGTCTTGCCCGTGCCGCCTTTCTGGTTGACTACGGCAATGACGGTTGCTTTTTTCGACAAATATCTTTACCTCGCTTTCTATTCTGTGTATACTGCATTGATTACCACCTCCCTCCAAGTTTCCCCGAAGCCATATCATGCCTGACCTTTGCGTCATAGTGGGCGCTTATGGTGTAGGGGGCATTGTATATCGAAGCAAGTAAATACTGCTTGATATTGCGAACATCGGTTGTGTTCTCTTTGAAAGAACTCATTACAAATCTGATGTGTTCAGAATCCAGCTTCATAAAACTGCTTTTGACAATTTCAATGGGCTTATCATCACTGGCAATTCGTATTTGCTTCCGATTACTGCACATGACTTCAATAATCAAATGCAGAATTAGATCGAGTATCTCATGGTCATACGGATAATCCTGTTTCAGATAGTCCATAGAAAGCTGTTCATAAAAATACTGATAATATCGGGTAAATTCGTCAGTCTCATCGACTTCCTTTCCACAAAAACCGGAAGGAAAGAAAGGATCAGTATCACTAAAATCAATATAATTAGTATCAGTATTATTACCTTGTGCTTTTGACAGTTCTTGAATTGTGTTTTTGACAACTCCAGAATTGTCCTTTTGACAATTCAAGAATTGTCTTTCCACAGAACCGGAAATGAAGTTCTTTACATAGATCAGGTTCGGTTTCCCAAGTCCCTGTCGCTTGCGTTCTATCAGACCGCATTTCTTTTCCAGCTCATCCAGCAGCTTCACCGCTTTCTTTTCAGCACAGCCTAACGCACCTTTGATTTCTTCAATCGTGAAGATGATATAGACACGGCCTTCCTCGTCCAGCCAACCGTTCCGGGCTGAGAGGTTCATGCGGTCAAGCAGAATACCGTAAAGCAGCTTGGCATCGGTTGATACATTCCAGAAGCAATCCTCGGTGAATAGCACCTTCGGAACACGGTAGAATGCGAACATCTCCGCTTGCTGCCCATAGAAATAATCATACGTCACTCATCCTCACCACCTCTTTCTGCGGGAAATACTCTTTTTTCAGAGGGGTTCTGCGGAAAGTCGTATCCTTCAGTTTATACGGACATCTGACAAAATAGCAGAAGCGGTACTTCCATCGGGGTTGATAATACTCGCAGTCTTTGCAACATTTCGGCTTGTCACGGCGATTGCGTTCATACTCATACATATCAACGCACCCCCACTTCCTTCATAATCTTCCTGGTACACCAGCCGATGCAGGGATGATCCCGCCCATAAGGACAACCTTCACATTCCGACTTCGGCTTTGGGGATACGGAGATTAAGTAGTAACAATTTTCTTCGCCCAGACAGCAGCCCGTTTTATTGTTTTTCCAAAAATGACAGTAGCGGCAGTCGTTTGGCTTGTCTGGGGAATAGACGATTTTACTCAAAAATCAAACCTCCAATCTTTCAGATTTACCCATGAATTTTGGGCATAAAAAAAGAGCGTCTATCCATCCCCGATACAGGGGCAAATAGACGCTCTATGTACATGGTAGTATTCAATTTTATTTCTTATAACGGCTTAGCACTCGGAACATCCGCCTTTTGTATTAGCAAGGTTTTTAGCACGATTTTTCGCCTAATTAGCTGGAAGGGCCTTTTCATTAGCAAAAACGGCCCTTTTTCTGCTAATGATTAGCAGAAATTTTTGTCTTATCACAGCAGTTCGATTTTTTAGGGCTTGTCAAAAATCAGAATTTGAAGTAAAATTTGAAAACATTATTTCGTATCAGCAATCACACTGGAATTTGTTAAAAAAAGCCGAAAACCCTTGAAAACAAAGGCTTTCGGCGTTGTTAGCTGGCGTCCCAAAGAGGACTTGAACCTCCGACCCCACGCTTAGGAGGCGTGTGCTCTATCCAACTGAGCTATTGGGACGTATTTAATTTTTTTGTCAGCCTCCGTAATTATCGGACTCAGCTCCCAACTTAGGTTTTTCCAAGGTGAGCGTTGTAACGTAACCTTAGGAGGCGGTCGCTCTATCCGGCTGAGCTATAGCGACATTTATTAAATTGTATTTGTATTACCACTTGCCTTTTTTGAAAAGGCAAGTGATAAAGTAACACCTTAGGAGGGCGGTGCTCTATCCAGCTGAGCTACCGGGACATGGCAAATGCTCCGGCCGCAAGACAGGCTATCCGGCCATGCGGCACAAAGAAAGCACGGTCTAAGTTTACTACCCGGCAGTCGATTTGTCAAGGCAAACCCGCGCAGAAACTGCACAGTGTTGTCCTGCTGTGGCCGGAACACAAAAAAGCGGCACGCGGAAGCTCCGCGTGCCGCCCGGATCCCAACACGATCAGCGCAGGAATTTCAGGCTGCGCACGATTGCCGGCTCCTTGGCCTTATTGCCGCACACCTGGAAGAAGGCGATAATATCCAGCACCATCAGGATCACCAGGCATACACCGCCCGCGATCGCCGGCAGGATCAACCAGAAGGTCAGCGCCGTCAGCACGACCACCAGCAGCTCCGCCACCAACAGCTTAAGCGCCTGCTTGACATGGAAACGCACATACGGCGAATCCTTGGCCCCCAGCAGGGCAATGATGATCCCCAGCACCGAAGAAAGGTATGGCAGCATGGCAAACAGCTTGTTATCCGCAATATCCTCGGCCGAAAACTCCGCTGTGTGATCCGCCGGATCCACATACGGCTGATAGGTCTGCGGGGGCACATACTGGCCCTGCGGCGGACAATACGGCGGGGGCGTCACAGGCTGCTGCGGCTGCTGTGCCGCGGCCGGCTGCACCGTGCCGCAGCGCGGGCAGACCGTAATCTCATCCATCAGCTGCGCCTGACAAGAGGGGCATATTTTCATAGCAAAAACCTCCGTTTGATAGGTTGGCTTTATTGTACACCCGATCGCCTTACCTGTCAATCATCCTGCCGCCGTTCCGCGCAATTTTAATAAAGGCTTAAAAACTCCGTCACCCAATGGGCACAAACCACCCCTATACGCCAGCAGACAAAAAGGCGTAGTCCTCCGCCCGGAAATCCGTGTGCATCGCCTTGGTCAGCTGCGAAAGCTGCTCCAGATTGGCCGCTGAGGCCAGCGGCAGCATTGGCACCGGCTGTACGGCAAAGAAGCCCAGCAGCACCTCGGTAACGGAGCAGCCGCGCCGCTCACACAGCGCGTAAATATGCTGGGCAAGACGCTGATTTTCCTCAGTGCAGTATTCCCCCTGCGCCAGCGCCGCCGCACCCTTCTCCCGCAGCAGGTGGAAAAAGCCATTGCACATCCCGGAAAAGGGCATCAGCAGCGTATCACTGTGCCGGTGCCACTCCAGCATCGGCGCATCGCACACCACCAGGGTATCATCCGCCTGCGGCCTGGCATGGGCCACGCCGATATTGTACAGTGCCTGATTAACCACAAAGCCGCGGTAGCCCTTCCGGTCGCAATACGCCTGTGCCTGCTGCAGCCGCTCCGTCGTCCAGTTGGAGCAGCCATAGTAGCGCACCTTGCCCTGCCGCACGAAGTCCTGCATGGTCTCGATCAGCTCTTCCACTGTCTGCCCCCGGTCGTCGCGGTGATAAAGGTAGATATCAATGCAATCCACCCCCAGCTTTTCCAGGCTGCCGTTAAGGTCCTCGGTCATATCCTGCCGGGACATCCGGCTCTCATGCATATGGCCGATACGCGGATGACCGCCCTTGGTCATCAGCACGATATCATCGTGCCGGCCGCGCCGGCGGATCCAGTCCCCCAGCACCCGCTCGGAACGGGAGGTCTCCCCCTTGATCCAGTCCGAATATACATGGCCGGTATCAATCAGATTGCCGCCGCCCGCCACATAGGCTTCCAGCAGCCGGTCGGCGTCCTCGCCGTCCCAGTCCAGACCGGCGGCCGCCGTGCCGAAGCCGATCGGCGACAGGGTCAGATCGGTACGGCTGATTTTTCTTGCTTGCATGGTTTTCCTCCAAAAATTTTTCTCATAAACGACCGCTGCCCCAACCGTTCCGTGACAGCGGAACGGTTGGGACAAATACTTGCACTGCCGGAGCACCCAGAAGGAGGAACACACCCCGGCCTCAAAACGGCGTCATCCACTGGCCGACCTCCCCCGATCGCCGGCCATGCAGGAAACACCGCAACACGAAAGCGGTAGTATCGGCAGATTATTTGACCTTGCCGAAGGAATTGGCCATCCAGAAGCGGCTGGCCTCATTGGTGCTCTTGCCGTCATTGGCTGTCTGGAACACGCGGGTATAGTCGACCGTCTGCACCTCGAAGAATTTGGAGACATCCTCCATAAAGTCATCGGGGTCGTAGGTGCGCATGATCCCATCCTTGCCGCGCACAGCGGTATAGGACTGCCCATTATCAAAGGTGGTGCCCACGCCATTGGCCAGCTTGATCGCCACGCCATTGAGGAACACATTGTACCCCATGGTGTTCATTGTGCTGGTCTGCCGGCCGTCCAGATACAGGGTCATGCTGGTGGGTGTCCACTCCAGCGCCATGTGGTGGAAGGTATCGTAGAAATGCTCATTCTCCTCCGGCGAAACGATGATATTGGTAAAGCCGCCATCGCCGTAATCGTCAAAGATGTGGAACTGATCCCGTCCGTCCGCAGCCTTCGACCAGTGGATCAGGTGCCCGGCATAGGCATCCTGCCCCTTGTTTTCATACAGGTCGATCTCCAGCCGGTCGGTGGTGTAGATCACCGGGAATTCCGTCATTGCCCACAGGGAGGAGCAGGCGCCGTTGCGGGTCGCCATCACCAGGCGGGTCTCCCAGATACCATAGCGGAAGCCCCACTTGTACTGGCTGATCAGGCGGCCGGCATCATAGCCATAGCTTTCTGCCTTGGTGATCTGCTGCAGATAGCCGTTGCCGGTGCCATCCTGCGTGATCCACCAGGTATCGCCGTAGATGCCGGCGCGCTTCTGCCGCGACGGCTCCTCGCCCGGCGTTTTGCTCGGCGGGCCGGCGGCCTCGTCCACGCTGACCGACCAGCGGGATTTTACCTGCTTTTCGATCTCCTCATCCGTGCCGGTATAGCTGAATTCGTCCGCGATCACCATACCATAGCCGCCGCACAGATCGTATTTCACATTGGAAAACTTCGTCTTAACAGCGTAGGCGCTGACATAGTCGCCGGCAATCACCTGGTCGGCCGTCACCGCGCCGCTCTGCTTCAGCTGCGTCAGCAGCGCGCTCACCGCCGCATTAACTGCATAGGAGGAACCGCCGCTGACGATATAGCAATCGCCCTGCGCCTTGGCCTCATAGCGCGATTCCGGCCAATCCGGGTACCCGTCCGCCTCAATAGACATATACGCGCTCTCATTTTTATTGGTGAAGCGGGTATCGTAGGTACGGGTCACGCCAACGCGGCCGTTCATCGGCCCCAGGCGGATCTCATTGCTGCCGGCATCCGTGCCGGCATTGTTCATCGGCCGGATCTCCAAGCGGTAGCCGCAGTCATCCTGCACCAGCTGCCGCAGGGCCTCGGCGGCCTTTTGCACCATCAGGGAAGGGTAGCGCTCGGTACGGATGGTGTAGGAGGCGATATTCCTGCCTGCCAGCATATACACCTTATGTGCCGGCTGGTAATAGTAATCGTAGTCCGCCGGGATGGCCGCATCGTCGTCCGAGCCGAATTTCTCCAGGAAATACTCCACGGCTGCCTGCAGCGCCTCGTTGTTTGCCGCCACGATATAGACCTTTTTGCCAATCAGGCGGATACGGTAATCCGAAGCGTTATCCGCCCGCGCATTCTGCAGCTCCTGCGTCAGCGCGACCGACTGCGGCCGCGCCGCATAGGCACCCACCACGATCTCGTACTCCGCTTCATCCGCCGTGCGGCTGGCTACGGAGATCACGGCACCGAAATGATCCATCATCACCGTGGCCATATTGGAAACCATGGATACCAGAACAGCATCGTCCGGATCCCGCACAAGGGTAAAGGTGGACATATAGTCGGTGATCATGGAAATGGAGCCGTCATCACGCACCACATCCGTTTTGCTGGTGTTCTCCGAGGTGGTGCCCGCCGGCACCAGGCGCGATTTGCGCACCAGCGCCCAGCCGCCGTTATCCTCCGGCGCGGACACATCCGCGTCCCGGTTGGCCTGCGCGTTCAGCTGGAAGGCGAAAAACACCACATCGCCCGCCTTAACACTCAGGTTTTTCATGGTCGGGTAGCTCATCTGGGTCACCGCCGTGCCGTCTGCAGCGGCGGTGGCGTTGCACAGGGTGCCGCTCCACAGCTGGGTATCGTTGATCATCAGGCGCACACTGGCGCTGCGCGCCGTGCCGTCCTCGGCCAAGAAGCCGGTCTTGATGCCGGCCACCGCCGCAATGGCGGTAACGGTGCCCTCCGGGATGGTGAGCACGCCGTCCTTCTCCACCACATAGCTGAGCGCTTCCTCCTGCGTGCCCACACCGGAGCACAGCAGGCCGCTCTGCGGCACCGTCTCGCTCTGGTAGGGGGTCAGCTCGGTGGTCTGCGCCGCATAGCGGCTCAGGGAGGTGCGGCCGGATTCGGTATAGGTATAGGCATACACCTTCTTGGCTGTCTTGCCCGCGCCGCTCTGCCACTTATCCAGGGCATAGGTGGGGCGTTCCTCCCACCCAGCTGCGGCACGGAACATCCAGTGCCAGCCGGTATCCTGCATGGCGGTCAGGGAGGAAGCCTCATGGTCTGTGCGCATGGCCGCATTGACGGTATTGTACGCGATTACCGCGTCGTCACTGTCATAGGCCAGCACCGGGTTGAGCGCCACCGCAAACTGCGCTTCGTTGCTCGTATTGCCCGGCGTCTTGCCCGGCTGTCCGTCCCCGGCGCAGCCGGAGAAAACCATGCACAGCATACAGGCGGCCAACAGGAAAGCCCAAATGCGTGTCTTCATCCCTTACACCTTCTTTCTCTTGAGTAAGACCAGCGCCAGCACCGCGCCGCCGCCAACCACCACGACTGCGCCGCCGATGATCAGCAGGATCAGCCACGGGGCAATGCCGGTGGCATCGGACGCATCCGTATTCTTGTCCGGCTGATCGCGGTTGACCGTGCCGGCAGGCTTCCACTGGCTGCTTTCGCCAAATTCCAGCAGCTCCTGCTGTGTCGGCTCCCACTCCTCGTAATACTCTGTCTCATACCGGATCGTCTCCTGCGGGGAGGAGTCCTGCCCACTCTCGGCAAACAGCTTCCAGCCGGCGTAGAGGGTCAGCACATCGCCGTTCTTGCCGGTCATATTCTGCTCCGGATCGAAAAGGCTGTCCGCCGAGCAGCTCTTATCCCGATACCAGCCGGTAAACTCGTAGCCCATCCGATAAGGATCGGTCGGCATGGTCAGCGGCGCGCCAATACGCGCCTCCACATCGGCAATGGTCTCCAGTGAGCCGTTGGTATCAAAGTGCACCGTGACATATTCCGGCGTGCGCAGCTCGATATCATCCAAATAGTAGTACACGCCATTCGGCAGGTAATTCAGATCGGTGACACCAAGGATGAGGTATTTCCCATTCGTCACGCGGATGGTCGCTTCCACCCGCTCCCACTCGCCGCTGACGATCGCCTGCGTGGAGGTCATCAGATCGTATTCGGCGGCATCCTTATTATCCACCGTCTTCAGCTCATTGGCTGTCAGCAGCCAGAAATTGAGCTGAAGCACATCGCCGGTCTCCTCCGGCAGATACGCCCAGAAGCTGACGGTGTATTCCTTTCCGATCGTCAGCTCCGCCGGCTTGCCGGTTGCCTGATCCATCACCACCAGCTGGTTGCGCAGGATGCCGGTCTGTGCCAGCTTGTGCAGCTTGAGCGAACGGCTGCCGCCCGGCGTGTGGTTATAGGCATCGTCCACCGAGCCGATGCCGCGCAGCTGCAGCTGCTCACCGCTGTCCAGCGGCATGGTCTCAAAATCCCACATGGTGGCGCCGGGCTGCGCGTCGATGGTCATACCGCGGTCAACGCGTTCCTCAATGTGCATATCGTCGATGTAGTAGGCCGCGCCCTCCGCCAGGCCGAAATCGGTGATGCCGAGGATCAGGTATTTGCCGTTTTTCACCTCGATGACCGACTGCAGCCGCATCCACTCGCCGGTCGCGCCGGGCACAGAGGCGGTGCTGTAATCAAATTCCGCCGCGCTCTTGTCCTCCACAGCTGCCAGCGTATTGGTGGAAAGCAGCCAATAGTTGATCTTCATTTCCTCCACGGCATCTTCAGGCATATACACATAGAAGGTCAGTGCATACTTTTTGCCCACCGCCATCTCAAACGGCTTGCCGGTCGAGGGATCCATCACCACCAGCTGGTTGCGGTACACGCCCGCATTCGTCATCTTCTCCAGCCGCAGGGCGTGGCTGCCGCCGGCTGTGCGGTTATAGGCCGCATCCACCGCGCCGCCGCCGCGCAGCAGCATTTTGGTGCCGCCGCCGACCGGGATCTTCTCAAAGGTCAGGGTGGTTGCCCCCGGATCGGCCGGGATCGCCACGCCGTCCGGCTCCGCCTCCGTTACCCGGATCGCATCCAGGAAGAACGGCGCCGCATTGCCGTTGGTGCTCGGCGAGATGCCCAGGCGCAGGGTGCCGCTGTAGGCGGCCTCTATGCTGCAGGCCGCCTGCGTCCACTGGCCTTTGACCGCTGTGGCGATATTCGGCTCCGCCAGCTTATAATCGTCCTTCTTGTAGCTGCTGCCGTCAAATGGCGTGCTGTCGTCCGCTGCGGCCAGCCAGTAATTCAGGCCGCTGATGGCCGTATCGTCCGGCCGGATGTAATACCAGAAGCGGATATCGTACTTTTTGCCGGCCTCCACCGTCACCGGGGTGCCGTTTTCATCCCGAACGATGAGCTGCGCACGGCCATTGCCGCTGCTGTCGGCGGAAACCACCTGCAGCGCCTGTGCGCCGTCATAGGACTGTTCATCCGTCACCGTCATCGGGTGGACGTTCATGGACAGGTTGGCGCCGGCCGTCTCGTTTTCAAAGCTCCAGCCCTGACCGACGGTCGTTGCCGGCACTGCCTCTATGGAAATATCATCCAGGTAGAATTCCAGCCCGGCATACACCTTGCCAGATTGGCTGGTCGCCGCCGCGCCGAGGATCAGATAGCCGCCATCGGTCGTCACCGCATCCTGCGCGGTGAAACAGACATATTGCCAGCTGTCCCGCTGGGAGACCGTCACGGTAAGCCCCTGGTTGCCGGCATCGCCCGAAACCGTGCCGGTATTTCTGCCGGAAAGCGTGAGCAGATGCCCCTTCTTGGAGCCGGCCGCACTGTCGCTGCCGGCATTAAAGGCGGTCTTTTCCTCGCCCTTTGTGCCGACCCACAGCGTCAGCTGATCCACCGTAGCGTTTTGCCCGCCCGGCACATAGTACCAGAAGCCGATGCGGTACTTTTTGCCCGCCGCCGTCTTGAAGTCGTTGCCGTCGGCATCCCGCAGCAGCAGCTGCGGGCGGTTGGAACCGCCGCTCTGGCCGGTGTGCACCCGCAGCGACTGTGCGCCCGTATGCTTCTGCACCGTGCTGACCAGCATCGTGTTGCCATAGGTATTGGCCAGCGCCAGATCCGTGCCGGCGGCCGCCGTTTCAAAGCAGCCCCAGCGGGGATCCACCGGTGCCGACTGTGTCGTGATCGTTATATCATCCAGATAGAATTCGTGCCCGGCATACACCTTGCCGGCCTGGCTGGTGGCGGCAATGCCAAGGATAAGGTAACCGCCGCCGGCCGTCACCTCGTCCCGCACGGTGAACTGGACATGCTGCCAGCTATCCCACTGGGACACCGCCAGCGTAAGCCCCTGGTTCTTGGCATCGCCCGTAATCTCGCCGGTATTGCTGTCCGAAAGCGTGAGCAGATGTCCCCGCTTCGAGCCGGCCTCGCCATCGCTGCCGGCACTGAAGGCGGTTTTTTCCTCGCCCTTGGTGCCGATCCACAGCGACAGCTGATCCGCCTGCGTGCTCTGCCCATCCGGCACATAGTACCAGAAGCTGATCTGGTACTCGCCGCCGGCCTGGGTCTTGAAGTCCCGGCCGTCGGCATCCTTCAGCAGCAGCTGCGGCCGGTTGGAGCCGCCGCTTTTGCCGGTATGTACCAGCAGCGACTGGCTGCCGTCATGCGCCTGTGCCGCACTGACCTGTGCGGTGTTGCCATGGGTATTGCTCAGCGCCAGCCCGGTGCCGGCCGCCTGCCCCTCAAAGCTGCCCCACGGGTCGCCGCCCGGCGCGGACGGGGAGCTGACGGTGATATCGTCCAGGTAGAATTCGTGCCCGGCGTAGACCTTGCCGGACTGGCTGGTGGCAGCAATGCCGAGGATGAGATAGCCGCCGGCTGCCGTCACCTCATCCCGTACGGTGAACTGGACATACTGCCAGCTATCCCACTGGGACACCGCCAGCGTAAGCCCCTGGTTCTTGTCGCCGCCTGTAATCTCGCCGGTATTGTTATCGGAAAGCGTCAGCAGATGCCCCTTCTTTGAACCGGCCTCGCTATCGCTGCCGGCACTGAAGGCGGTCTTATCCTCGCCCTTTGTTCCGACCCACAGCATCAGCTGATCTGCCTGCGTGCTTTGCCCGCCCGGCACATAGTACCAGAAGCTGATCTGGTACTCGCCACCGGCCTGGGTCTTGAAGTCCTGCCCGGACGCGCCCTGCATCAGCAGCTGCGGCCGGTTGGAGCCGCCGCTTTTGCCGGTGTGCACCAGCAGCGACCGGCTGCCCTCATGTGCCTGCGCATCGCTCACCTGCATGGTGTTGCCATAGGGGTTGCTCAGCGCCAGGTCGGCACCCACCGTCTGCCCCTCGAAGCCCCGCGCAGCGCCGGAAACCGCCGCAACGCCGGCCACCGTGATGCAGGAGGCAATCAGGGTGACACACAGCAGCACCGCCAGCAGGCGTCTGACGCCAGTGGATCTGGTCATAGTTGCTTCCTCCAGTCAAAAAATACTCATTCGGTCTTGCTGACAAAAACAATTACTCACCAAGGATTTAATTCCTTACCATCATCCGTATAGTCATCCGGATTGCTCACGGAAAGCGGTTCCGCCTGCGTGAAGGTCAGTATCTGCAGCTCCGGGTCAAGATAAAGCTTCTTATTCATACCGCATCTCCTCCGTTCATTCCGCATCAAACAGCTCAGCCAGCTTCTTAAAGCCGGCTTTCTCGGCAACCGCATTCAGCGTCAACTGGTTATTGCTTGAGCCGTGGATGGCGCTGTACACCGTCACTTCCACGCCATCGACATCAATCACCATATAGCTGCGATAGCGCAGGGCATCGTCCATGTGATCTTTGTTGATCTTGGCGATCAGCACGCTGTACTTTACGGTCTTGGTCGCTGGATCGTAGGTCCAACGGCTGTTAAAGCCGGTGGTTTTTTCCACTTTCAGTTCGGCGGTCTCATCCAGCACCACGCTGTCATCCGTCTCCTTATCCACTGCCAGGCCGCGCTTCACGATCTTGTAGCTGGCGCCGCCGATCACCACGGTGGAAAGATCCGCCGCATCGGTGGTGTACTGGCCGAGGAAACGCATAGCACCGTACTTGTTCCCATCCACCGTGTAGACCGGGGATTCGGCGGTTACCTCTGCGCCGTCAGGGCTCTGGCCCTTGCCGCCGCCAACGAACAGTGCCACATTTTCGGTACCGTAATCCAGCGCCTCATTCAGGTTTTTCACTGAGATATCATCAATGTAGAAAGGAACCGTTGTCCCCGCCTGATTCCGGGTGATACCCAGACGCAGAGTGCCGGTCTTGGCCTGATCACCGGACACAACACAGGAAACCCGTGTCCACTCGCCCTTGTTCGCTCCAACCTGACTCTTTTCATAAACCACATAGGTGTTCTTCGGATAAGCGCTGCTGAAAACCGTGCTCTCATCAGCCGACGCCAGCCAGTAGTTCAGCTGCTTGATTTCGCTGTCCGCTGGCACATAATACCAGAAGCTGACCAGATAGCTCTGTCCGGCGGTCAGCTTGACCGTCTGCCCCTGCTCATCCCGCACCAGCAGCTGTGTGCGATCATTGCCGGAATTGTAATTGCTGACAATCTTCAGGGCATAATTGCCGGTGTGGTGCTGCTCACTTGTGACCGTCGCACCGAGAGTCGCGCTCTTCTGCATAGACAGGTTCTCGCCCTCGCTGTTGCGCTCAAAGGAGTTGAAGCCATAGCTGGGCAGATCCTCTGCCATCGCCACGATCGCGTCCAGATAGAACGGGGCCGCATTGCCGTTGGTGCTCGGCGAGATACCCAGGCGCAGGGTGCCGCTGTAGGCAGCCAGACCGCTGACGGTCTCCTGCGTCCACTGACCCTTAACCGCCGTGGCAATATTCGGCTCCGCCAGCTTATGCTCATCCTTCTTATAGCTGCTGCTGTTGAAGGCCGTGCTATCGTCCGCCGCAGCCAGCCAGTAATTCAGGCCGCTGATCGCCGTGTTATCCGGCTGGATATAATACCAGAAGCTGACGGTGTATTTCTGGCCGGCCTCCACCGTCACCGGGGTACCGTTCGCGTCCCGAAGGAGGAACTGTGCACGGCCGTTACCGCTGTTGTCGGAAGAAACCACCCGCAGCGCCTGCGCACCGTCATAGGAAAGTTCGTCGGTCACCGTCGCCGGGTGGCCATTCATCGAGAAATTGGTGCCAGCCGTCTCGCTCTCAAAGCTCCAGCCCTGGTCATCGGCTGCCTCCGGCACCGCCTCTATGGAAATATCATCCAGATAGAACTCCAGCCCTTCATACGCCTTGCCGGACTGGCTGGTCGCCGCCGCGCCAAGAATCAGATAGCCGCCATTGGTCGTCACCTCATCCTGCACAGTGAAACGGACATACTGCCAGCTGTTCAGCTGGGAGACCGTCACGGTAAGCCCCTGGTTGCCAGCATCGCCCGAAATGGTGCCGGTATTTCTGCCGGAAAGCGTGAGCAGGTGGTCCTTCTTCGAGCCGGTCTCGCCATCGCCGCCGGCATTAAAGGCGGTCTTATCCTCGCCCTTGGTGCCCACCCACAGCGACAGCTGATCGACTGTGGCGCTCTGTGTGCCCGGCACATAATACCAGAAACCGATGCGGTACTTCTTGCCCGCCTCGCTCTTGAAATCCTGTCCATCGGCGTCCTTCAGCAGCAGCTGCGGGCGGTTGGAGCCGCCGCTTTTGCCGGTATGTACCAGCAGCGACTGCGTGCTGTCATGCGCCTGCGCATTGCTGACCGTCATGGTATTACCATGGGTGTTGCTCAGCACCAGGTCGGCATCGACCGTCTTCTCCTCAAAGCTGCCCCATGAGGCGCTGGCGGTCGCCGCCCCCACGCCGGCCACAACCACGCAGGATGCGATCAGCGTCAGGCTGAGAAGAATCGCCAAAAGTTTCTTTGCTGTTGACCGATTGTTCATCTTTCTTTCCCCCTAAGCAAATTTTAGGCATTTGCATCGGTGCGGTACGCTGCAGTCCCGTGCTTTCTCCGTGCCGCAGATACCACTGCACCAATAAGGCAGCAGAAAATCCTGCTCCCTCATCCATCTCGATTTTAACAAACGCCCATAGGCAAAGAAAGATATTTCCGTCTTGAAAATTGTAAATTTGTCCAAAACCGCTGCACTTTTTGCCGGTTTTGCCTGTTTTCAGCCCCACGGGAGGAAAATACATCCAGCCGGCAGTCTGTACAAAAAAGAATTTTGCCGTCTGTCGATTTCAGCCACAGTGCCGACAGTTTCCGGCCAAGCAGCCGGAAAAAGGCCAAAAAACCGTCTCCCCCTCCGCAGGGAAGCCGTCTGCTATATATTCATCGCGTCGCTCTGCGGTAGGTTTTCGGCGATTTGCCGTAAACGCTCTTGTACACCCGGCTGAAGTAGTTGTAATCGAGAAAGCCCACCTCGGCCGCGATCTCCGGGATCGGCAGGTCGGTGGTTTTCAGCAGCTTCTTTGCCCGGTGCATACGCTGGCGCTTGATGTACTCCGCAATGCCCTGGTCGGCCTCCTGCCGGAAGATGGTATACAGGCGGCTGCGGCTGATCTGCAGCTCCTCACACAGGCTGCTGATGTCGATATTCTCCTGCAGATGGGCGGCAATATACTCCTTGGCCGCCAGAAAGATGCGGTCATTCTGCGGGGTGATCATCTCCTTGAACACGATATAGTTGGCGCATGCCTCCATGATCTTGGCCGCCGAGGTGATCTGCTCCATGCCCTTGGTCTCGGTCCTGTCCAGCAGGGTCTGCAGCTCCGCCTGCGGCATGCCGCACAGCGCCGCCACCTCCGGCAGCAGCTTGCGCGTCTTATCATGCGCGCGGTCACGCACCTGCCCAAACATCAGATAGGCAACGATCTGCTCATTATCAAAGATCGGCACAGCCGCCTCCACCAGCCCCGCGTGGCAATTGTACACCACCACCGAGCCGCTCTCGCTGCATTTTTTCAGGGCGCGCTTATCGGCGCCCACGCAGCGCCGGCGGGTGCGCGGGCAGCTTTTCATAGCCGTGCAGAAGGCACAGGACTCCGCCGGATAGGCGGCAATCTCCCGGTGATCGGCGTCAAACAGCACAAACCGGATACCGACCACCGTATAAAAGGCCTTCATCAGCTCCTCCATCTTGCGGGAATCCAGCGTGATCCTCATAAATCCAGCCCCCTTGGACAAATTTACAATTTAGCAGACGATTGTATCTTTCATTGTAGCATAAAAATCGCTAAAATCAAGATGTATATAAATCCCCCCAATAATGACCAATAAGGAGTATGCAGACAATGAAAAAAGAAACCTTTGCACTGTATTTCGGAAACCGGGGCTTTATGCCCGCCGAGCTGATTGAGGGTGCCCGCGAGGACATGGTGAAGGCCGTGACCGATGCCGGATACAATTACCTCATCATGGACAAGGACGCCACCCGCTACGGCGCAGTGGAGACGCGGGATGAGGGCCGCGCCTATGCCGCATGGCTGAAATCCCATGAGGGGGAATACGACGGCGTGATCCTGTGCATGCCAATCTTCATTGACGAAAACGGCGCCATCGCCGCCCTGCAGGATGCCGGCGTCCCCATCCTGATGCAGGCCTACCCGGACGAGATCGGCAAGATGGACTTTGCCCACCGGCGGGATGCCTTTTGCGGCAAATTCTCCATCACGGATGTGTTCACCCAGTACCGCGTGCCCTTTACGGTGATGAAGCCGCATGTGGTGCACCCGCTTTCCCCCGCCTTCCGGGAAAATCTGGACGAATTCGCCACCGTGTGCCGCGTGGTGCGCGGCATGAAGCGCTTTACCATCGGGTGCATCGGCGCCCGCACCACCGCCTTCAAGACCGTGCGCTTTGACGAGGTTACCATGCAGCGCCACGGCATCAATGTGGAGTGCTTCGACCTGTCCGAGCTGTTCGAGACCGTGCGCGGCATGGCGGATGATGACGCCCGCGTACTGGACAAGAAGGACGCGCTGGAGCGGTACACCGATTTCAGCCGTGTGCCGGAGGAGAAAAAGTGCATGCTGGCCAAGATCAGCGTGGCGATCGACGGCTACATTGAGACCTACCATCTGGACGCCATCGCGCTGCGCTGCTGGAACGAGATGGAGACCTATCTGCGGGTATGTCCCTGCGTGCTGATCAGTGAGCTGAACGACCGCGGCATTGTGGCTGCCTGCGAGATTGATATGTGCTCCGCCATCACCATGCGGGCACTGACGCTGGCCACCGGCGGCCCCTCCGCCTGCCTGGACTGGAACAACAACTACGGCGAGGATCCCGACAAGGTGATCCTGTTCCACTGCGGTTCCACGGCGCAGTCCCTCATGCAGGGCAGCGGCACCGTTACCTCGCACAAGATGTTTGACAAGGGCGACCCCGGCAGCGGCTGGGGCACCAATGAGGGGCGCATTGCCGCCTTCCCCATGACCTATTCCAACTGCAAGACCGAGGACGGCCGCATCACCGTGTACTTCAGCGAGGGCGCATTCACCGGCGAGCCGATCGAGGACGGGTATTTCGGCTGCGGCGGCGTGGCCAAAATCGACGGCCTGCAGGATAAGCTGCTGCGGCTGGCGCGCGGCGGCTACAAGCACCACACCACCGTGGCCCGCGGCCATGTGAAGGCAGCGCTGGAGGAGGCCTTCCGGGTCTACCTTGGCTATGACGTGGAGAGCATTGAGGGGTAACCGCTATGAACATTGCCGGTCTGGATATCGGCACCACCGGGTGCAAGCTGGCCGTGTATGACGGGCAGGCCGTACTGCTGTCTACATATTATACCGAATACCCCGCCACCCACCGCGGCGGGGAGCATGAAATTGATTTCAACGCCGTGCGGCAGGGGGTGCTGGAGCTGCTGCAGCGCGCCGCCGGTGAGCACCGGCTGGACGCCGTCGGCGTGACCAGCTTCGGCGAAAGCTTCGCCATGCTGGACGACCGGGACACGGTGCTGGCCCCCTCGATGCTGTACACCGACCCGCGCGGCGGCGAGGAGTGCGCCGCACTGGCCGCGGCGCTCGGTGAACAGCGCATCACCGCCATCACCGGCACACAGCCGCATCCGATGTACAGCCTTGCCAAGCTGCTGTGGCACCGGGCGCACAACCCGGCGCTGTTTGCGCGCTGCCGCCGTGTGCTGCTGGGGCAGGACTATATCGTGTACACCCTCACCGGCACGGCGCAGATCGACTATTCCCTGGCGGCGCGCACCGGGGCACTGGATATCCGGCGGCTGTGCTGGTCGCCGGAGGTCTTCGCCGCGGCCGGCATTGACCCGGCGCTGTTCTCACAGCCGGTGCCCGCCGGTACGCCGGCCGGCACCCTGCGGCCGGAGATTGCCCGGCAGCTGGGCATCGACTACCCCGTTACCGTTGTCAGCGGCTGCCACGACCAGGTGGCTGCCATGCTGGGCAGCGGCGTGTTTTCCGGCGACCAGGCCATGGACGGCACCGGCACGGTGGAGTGCATCCCGGTGCTGTTTGACCGGGTGCCGCAGGAACCGGCGCTGTACGCGCAGGGCTACTCGGTGGTGCCGTACCCCGGCGGGCGCTACGCCTGCTATGCCCTTTCCTTTACCGGCGGCGCCACGCTGAAGTGGTTCCGGGATACCTTTGCCGCAGCTGAGGCGGCCGAAGCGGCCGCGCACGGGCAGAATATCTATGCCCTGCTGGACAGCCGCGTGCCCCCGCAGCCGACCGGGCTGCTGGTGCTGCCCCACTTTGCCGGGGCGGCGACCCCCTACATGGATCCGCAGGCCAAGGCCGCCATCCTCGGCCTGACGCTGGAAACCGACAGCGCCGCCGTATACAAGGCGCTGATGGAGGGCACAGCCTTTGAGATCCGGCAGAATTTCGCCGTTCTGCAGCAGTATTCCGGCCGCATCCGCACGGTGCGTGCCACCGGTGGCGGCGCCACCTCCGCTGTGTGGCTGCAGATCAAGGCCGATGTGCTGGGCACCGATATCACCGCCCTGGCGTGCAAGGAGGTGGGGGCAGCCGGCACGGCGGCGCTGTGCGGCGTGGCCGTGGGGGCATACCCTGCCCTGCCGGAGACGGTGGCCAGAATGGCGCCGGTGCGGCAGATCTTCCATCCACAGGCGGAAAACGCCGCCATCTATGACCGGCAGTACCGGCAATATGCCGGGCTGTACCGGGCAATCAAACATCTGCAGGAACCGGAGGAGGAATGACCATGAAGAACCGCAATGCCTATATCGGCCATCCGCTGCAGCTGCGCGGCGCCGAGCCATACATTCTGCAGGGCGGCCGGGGGGACGGCATGCACCTGCTATGCGTGCGCAACGGTCTGGGGCTGGAGGCCTGGATCTCGCTGGACCGCTGTGCTGACCTGTCGCGGGTCAGCTTCGGCGGGGACAACATGGGGTATTTCTCCCCCTGCGGCTATGTGGCGCCGGCCTACTATGACGCTGTGGGCAGCGGCTTTCTCAAGTCCTTTACCGCCGGCTTCTTTACCACCTGCGGCCTGACCGCCGTGGGCAGCCCCTGCACCGACGCCGGGGAGCAGCTGCCGCTGCACGGCAGCATTGCCAATACCCCGGCGCAGCTTCTCGGCATGGAGGAAAGCGAGGCCGGGCTGACGGTGCGGGCACAGGTGCGGGACTGCACCATCTTCGGCCGCAAGCTGATCCTTGACCGGCAATACACCTTTTCCTATACGGAAAACACCATCACGGTGCGGGATACCGTACACAATGCCGGCGACAGCGAAAGCCCCTATATGCTGCTGTACCACTGCAATATGGGCTACCCGCTGCTGCAGGAGGATACGCAGGTGGTCATTCCGGACACCGGTATGACCCCGCGCAACAGCCACGCCGCCGCCCACGCTGACACGGCCCTGACCATGGAGCCGCCGCAGGCGGGGTATGAGGAATGCTGCTACTATTACGATGTGGCGGCAAAGGACGGGCAGGCCGCCGTCGGCGCTTACAGCCCTTCCATTGACAAGGGGGTGGTCATCGCCTACAATAGCCTTGAGCTGCCCCGCTTTGTGGAATGGAAGATGATGGGCAAGACCGATTATGTGCTGGGGCTGGAGCCGGGCAACTGCACCCCAGACGGACGGGATGTGCTGCGCCGCGAGGGCACGCTGCCCTTCCTGGCAGCAGGGGAATCCGCCGCCACCGGCGTCACCTTCCGCTTTATACACGGAAAAACCACATTTGAAGGAGCGTTCTGAATGTTAGTTACACTGAAAGAGATCCTGCGCATAGCCGAGGAGAAAAAGATCGCCATCGGCTCGTTCAACACCCCAAACCTGACCAGCGTGCGCGCCGTGATCGGCGCGGCCGAGGCGCAGCAGTGCCCGGTGATCCTGATGCACGCACAGGTGCATGAGACCATGGGGCTGTGCACCATGGAGGAAATGGCCCCGATCATGCTGTTCTTTGCCCGGCGCGCCACGGTGCCGGTGTGCGTCCATCTGGACCACGGCGAGGACCTCGACTATGTGCGGCGGGGGGTGGAGCTTGGTTTCACCTCGGTGATGTACGACGGCTCCACGCTGCCGGCGGAGGAAAACACCCGCAACACAGTGGAGGCGGTGCGCTTTGCCCACGCTGCCGGCGTATCGGTGGAGGGCGAGATCGGCTCCATGGGCAGCCGCGAGGGCGGCGGCGAGGGGGATACCTCCATCTACACCGACCCGGCCGCGGCCGAGAGATTTGTGGCCGACACTGGCATTGACGCCCTGGCCTGCGCCTTCGGCACGGCACACGGCTTCTACCGCAGCGCACCGAAGCTGGACTTTGCCCGCCTGTCGGCGATCGTGGCCCGCATCGGTGTGCCGGTGGTGATGCACGGCGGCAGCGGGGTCAGCCCGGCCGATTACCGTGAGGTGATCCGCCGCGGGGTGCGCAAGATCAACTACTACACCTATATGTCCAAGGCGGGCGCCGCCGCCATATCCGGTAAGCAGTATACCCAGTTCCACGATGCGCTGCTGGATGCGCAGGCCGCCATGCAGGAGGATGTGATCCGCGCCATGCAGGTATTCAACGGGCAGGAGGATAACGGATGACCAAGCTGGAATTTGCCGAAAACGGGCTGCACGCCCAATTTATTGTGGATGACCGCGGCCGCCTGTATCTGCTCAATCTGTCGGACAGCCGGCGGGACATTCCGGACGACCTGCGCATGGAGTCTGACATTGCCGCCACCACCGAGGTGGAAACCGCCGGCGCACGCATCCGCGGCAACCGGCACATCTTCAACCAGTGCCCCACGGTGCCGTGCTATGACAGCCACACCGACACGCGCAATGCCGCCGGCCGCCTGCTGACCTTTGTGCTGAAGAATGAGCAGCTGACCGTACGGCAGTGCTACCAATTCTACACCGGCACCAAGGTGGTACGCAGCTATGCCGAGGTGGAAAACACCGGCACGCAGGCGGCTGAGCTGACCTATGTCTCCTCCTTCTGCTATGCCGGCTTTGGCAGCCCCGATGGCTGCCATCCGCACGACCGACTGACCCTCTATACCCCGCACAATGGCTGGGGCGAGGAGCTGAACTGGCGCGGCCAGACACTGCGGGACGCCGGACTGACCGAAAAGGACAATGGTTACTACACCAAGACTGTCCGGCTGAACAGCCGCGGCTGCTGGTCCACCAAGGAATACCTGCCGATGGGGCTGCTGCAGGATGCCGTCAGCGGCGAGACCTGCCTGTGGCAGATCGAATCCAATGCCGGCTGGCAGTGGGAATTCGGCACCTTCCGCCGGCGGCTGTATTTCCGGGCCGGCGGACCCGACGACCTGAACCACCAGTGGCGTAAGGTGCTGCAGCCGGGCGAGAGCTTCCGCACCGTGGCCGTGGCCTTCACGCTGCTGACCGGCAGCATCAGCGACGCCGTACGCGAGATGACCGCCTACCGCCGGCAGATGCTGCCGGCCGGGGTGATCGACCAGCGGCAGCCGGTCGTCTTCAACGACTATATGGACTGCCTCAATGCCGACCCCTCCACGGAGAAGGAGCTGCCGCTGATCGACCGGGCGGCCGCACTGGGCGCCGAGATCTACTGCATGGACGCCGGCTGGTTCTCCAATGGCGACTGGTGGCCCTCGGTGGGCGAATGGCAGATCTGCGAGGAACGCTTCGACGGCCGCGTGGATGAGGTCTTTGCCCGCATCCGGGAAAAGGGGATGATCCCCGGCATCTGGCTGGAGCCGGAGGTAATGGGGGTGGACTGCCCACTGGTTCCGGAATTTTCCGACTGCTTCTATACCTATCTTGGCCGGCCAATCGTCAATAATGGGCGCTATCAGCTGGACTTCCGCAAGGAGAAGGTGCGCCGGCAGCTGGATCAGGTGATCGACCGGCTGGTAAGCCGCCTTGGCGTGGGCTATTTTAAGTTTGACTACAATATCGACCCTCTGTATGGCACCGAGACCGATGCCGACAGCGTTGGGGATGGGCTGGTGCAATGCGCCCGGGCCTATCTGCAATGGATCGACAGCGTGCGCGCCCGGCATCCGGGGCTGCTGATCGAGAACTGCTCCTCCGGCGGCATGCGGATGGATTATGCCACCCTGCAGCACTTCCCGCTGCAATCCATCTCCGATGCGGCCTTCTACGATGAATTCGCCCACATGGGTGCCATGGCAGTGACTGCCGTGCTGCCGGAACAGGCCGGCATCTGGACCGTGCCGAAGCCGGAGTATGCCCCGAATGAAATCGCCTTTTCCGCTGTGAACGGACTGCTGAACCGCCTGTATCTGAGCGGCCGGATCGACCAGCTGACCGAAGAGCAGCTTGCGCTGCTGCAGGCGGCCGTTGACTGCTACAAGGGGCTGCGCGACGAGCTGCTGACCATGCACCCGTGGCTGCCCTGCGGCCTGTGCCACGCAGAGGACAATTGCATGGTTGGCGGCCGCATAAGCCCGGATGGCCACACGGCCTATCTGAGCGTTGCCCATATGCAAGGGGACGAGGCCATCGACATCCCCCTGCCAGAGACGCTAAGGGACGCCGCCGTGACGGTCCTGTACCCGGAAAACGGTGCACAGACAGCCGTGGCCGGCGGCCGCCTGCGGGTCACGCTGCCCGCCAAAAGCGCCGTGCTGCTGAAACTCAGCCGCCAGTAAACATTCCCGCCTGCCCCACATCCGCCAGCTGCTTTTAGGGGATTTTCCATCCCGTTGTGGGGCAATTTTTCGGTTTTGGGCAATTCTTTGACAAACCAAGAGATGCACGCTACAGTAATCGCAACAACAAAAAACCGCCGCCCGGCAAACAACGGCGGCTGAAAAAGGAGAGCAGATCATGAAGCTGGATTATGAAATCTACCGCCGCAAGGTAAAGGCCTGTTTCGTCGGAAAGTCCGTGGGCGGCACGCTGGGCATGCCCTATGAGGGGGCTATCCAGGTAAACCATGTAACCTACTACAATCCCGTGCCGACCGAAATGGTGCCGAACGACGATTTGGACCTGCAGGTCACCTTTCTGGAGATCCTGATGCGGGAGGGGCTGCCGGTCAGCTGCCTGAAGCTGGGGGATCTCTGGAATCTCTACAACAGCGGCTCCCTGCCGGATGAATACGGCGTGGCCGACGGCAACTATCGCAAGATGCTGTATGCGCCGCTTTCCGGCACCTACAACAATGCCTTCCACAGCGGCATGGGCGCGGCCATCCGCAGTGAGCTGTGGGCCTGCCTGGCGCCGGGTGACCCGGATCTGGCGGTGCGCATCGCCACCGAGGACGCCTGTGTGGACCATGCCGGCGACGGCATTTCCGCCATCCGCTTTTTGGCCGCGATCGAAAGTGCCGCCTTTGTGGAGGAGGATCTGCGCAAGCTGATTGCCATTGGCATGCAGTACCTGCCCAAGGGCGAACGCATGGAGTGTGCCTTCACCGACACCATCGCCTGGTGGGAGGAGACCGGAGATTATCTGGAGGTGCGCCGCCGCATACTGGACAAATACTCGGTGGAAAACTGGACGGATGTCACCATCAACCTGTCCTTCATCCTGCTGGCGCTGCTGAGCTGCGAGAACAGCTTTGACAAGGCCATCTGCAACGCCGCCAACATGGGGCACGACGCCGACTGCACCTGCGCCACCGTGGGCGCGCTGTTCGGCATCATGCGGCCGGACAGCATCGGCGAACGCTGGACAAAGCCGATTGGCGACGCCCTGGTGCTTTCCTGCAACATGACCAACATGACCCAGGCGGCCACGCTGGAGGATTTCTGCGATGAGATCGCCTACTGCTGCGAAAAGCTGCAGGAATACTACCACTCCGTGACCACGCTGGACGCGCTGCCGGCCGACCGCAAGCAGTATGCCATGGCTGCCCCGCGCATGCCCGCGCCGCAGGAGGTGCCCTATGAGCCGCAGGAGGCGCTGATCGCTGACCAGCCGCTGATTGTGCGGATGCTGTATCCGCAGACGGTCGCCTATATGCCGGGGCAGGAGAACCGCTTTGCCGTGCGGCTGATCAACCCCACTGACACCGTGCTGGAGGGGGAATTCTCCCTCGGCACCTCGCAGAATGTGCACTGCACCCCGCGCAGCTTCCGCTACCGGCTGGAACCGCACGCGCAGGCGCAGTTCCCCTTCACGGTCGAAAAGCCGCTGTGCAAGGTGCGCATCAATGTTAACCAGGTGGTGCTGTTCTTTGTGACCAACGGCATCCGCTGGTCCTGCCGCTGCGGCTTCCCCGATGCGCGGGTATACCATGTGGAAAATCTGGACACCGGCGAAAAGTACGATGTGAATGTGCCGGGCAGCGCATTCACCGTGCCGGCCGGACGCTACCGCTACACCCTCAACTTCAAGCTGGAGGCCATGCGGGAGATCCGCCTTTCGCACAATGGCAAGGCCCGTATGACCGTCACCCTGAACGGAGAAAAGCTGATCGAACGCGAGGCCGATCAGAAGTATGTGCCGGCTTTCCACCGCGGCTGCTGCAGCAAGGTAACCCCCAAGCGGGAACGCAATGTGCTGACCATCGACTTTGATAACGACCGCCCGCGGGAGGCGTTCATTGAGTTTGGCACTGTGGGCGACTGCGGTATGTGGCTGACCGATATGGAGTGCCAATAAGCCCCCATCCGCGATCAATCCCAAGAAAAACGAAGGCGCCGGACATCCCTGTATAACAGGGATGGCCGGCGCTTTTTAATCTCTTGCGGAAAAAGGTGCAGCAGTTTTCGAGGGCGCATGGTAAAAAACTAATGGATTTATCACAATCAAAAATGCG
>ENA-UOOA01002684-UOOA01002684.1-human-gut-metagenome-genome-assembly--contig:-P61old-NODE-2684-length-24308-cov-22.904465_pt1 | contig 24308 bp, 15 predicted proteins | sample MGYA00242467_ERZ724014 | MGnify/ENA metagenome assembly ERZ724014 | reverse complement strand
GATAAACGCAGAGAGGCCCGGGCCTGACGGCCCGCGCCTCTCTATTTCATTTGTGAGGAGATAGAAACAGCTTACTCGTTGGTATAGTTGTCAAAATAGCCCTGAATATAGACGATGGGAGTGCCCTTGTCGCCGGAGCCGCTGGTCAGGTCACACAGGGAGCCGATGAGGTCGGTGAGGTTGCGGGGCGTGGTGCCCTCGGACACCATGTTGCCCACCAGGCTGACCTTGGCGTCCTTCTCGCGGATCTTCTGGGAAATGGCATCCTTGAGGGCCTGTCCGGACAGACCGGCAAACTCCTTGTCCGCCAGGTACTTCAGCTTCAGCTCGTTGGGAGTGCCCACCAGACCGCTGGTGTAGCCAGGGGATACCACGGGGTCGGCCAGCTCCCAGATCTTGCCGGCGGGGTCCTTGAAAGCGCCATCGCCGTAGACCATGGCCTCCACGCGCTTGCCGGTGGCCTCGCTCATGGCCTTTCCGATGGCCTCTGCCACGGTCTTGGCGTCCCGCGGGAACAGCTTCACGCGGTCATCATCAGCCTTGTTGCTGCCCAGCAGGCCGTACTGGAGGTTGTAGCCGCTGCCGTCCACGGGGGAGGTCAGCAGGTCGTCCAGCCCCAGCACCACCTTGGCGCCGGCGGCGGCCAGCAGGCGCTTGCTGCGCTTGCGGGTGTGGATGTCGCAGCAGATGACGGTGTCGGTGTAGTCCAGCACCGCCTGGACGCGGTTGGCGAACACGATCTCCGCCTCAGCACCGGCGGACTCGATGATGGTCTTGTAGTAGTCCACGTAGTCCACGCCGGTGAAGGGGTGGATGACGGCGCCGAAGGCGGCGCGGAACTGCTCCAGGGACAGCACATCGTGCCAGGGGTCGATGCCGGCCTCGTCCAGCTGGTCCATGGACACCAGGTGGTTGCCCACCTCGTCAGAGGGATAACTGAGCATCAGCACCACCTTTTTGACACCGGCGGCGATGCCCTGCAGCAACAGGGAGAATCGGTTGCGGCTGAGGATGGGGAACGTGACACCCACGGTCTGGCCGCCGGTCTTGGCGCGGACATCGGCGGCGATCTGCTCCACCGTGGCGTAGTTGCCCTGGCAGCGGGCCACCACGGACTCGGTAATGGCTACGATGTCGCCGTCACGGGCGGTGATGCCGTTGTCCTTCAGTGCATTCAGCACGGTGTCGGCGGTGATCTGTACCACATTGTCGCCCTCGCGGAAAATGGGAGCGCGAACGCCCCGTACCACAGTACCCAAGGTTCTGCTCATAGCGGATGCTCCTTTGCATATCATTTCAGGCCACGCAGCGCTTATCGCTGCGCAACAGGTATAGTATAGCACAAATTCGGCATAAGTGAAATATAAAATATTTATATTGCGTATTAGCAATACTGAACGCGCAGCGAAAAGAACACGGAAAAAGCTCTTGCATTTTCCCGCAGGATGTGTATAATGATAGGGTAATTATGGGCTTGTAGCTCAGCTGGGAGAGCGTTCGGTTCGCATCCGAGAGGTCGAGGGTTCGAATCCCTTCAGGTCCACCAAAAATAAACCACCCGCAAGGGTGGCTTTATTTTTGCTGTGGGCCTAGGGATTCGAGGTTTATGCCCCGGAGGGGTAAATCCCTTCAGGTCCACCAAACAGGTATTGGACGAACACCTATTTCTTCAGCGGCGGTTTTGCCGTGAAGTGTTCGCTCTGATCCACAACAGAAAAGCGCCGTCTTGGGAGTGATCCCGAGACGGCGCTTTTTTTACTATCCGCACATTCGATTTACGCTAATTCTCCTGCTACGATGGTTGCAGTAATAAATAGGAGGTTATACGAATGGAGAGATTTATCACAGATGAACGCACGGGGTCGAAGTATGAGCTGGTTGGAGACTATCCATCAGATCTGTGATCTGCGCGAACCCCTCACATTTCATAACGATAAAAGCACAGACCATGGCTTTTTGGGGGAAGCCCCGCCGCCCGGTTGCCGCTCTGGGCAGCGTGAAGTCCAAGCTGCTGAAAAGCTTGTCGTAGAACATGGTAGCACTTTGGGGTGTGAACAGCGTCACATCCTGAATGATTTCCTGAAGGTAGATAGCGGCCAGCCCCTTTCCGGTTGGTTTTCGCTCAAGTCAATTTTACCAAAAAGGGGCTCCGCTTTCTATACCATATGAGTGATTTTTGGTTTCAGCCATGGCCGGGAACCATTGCAATTACTACTCTTTGGCCCCGGCGTTTGACACAAATCGTACTCTGGAGGAGATGACCCGTGAACTGGTAGAGATTGCCCTGCGCCGAGTCCACGGCAATCAAAGTCAGGCGGCGCTCCAACTCGGCGTGAGCCGCTCTACTCTGTGGCGGATGCTGCACAAGGAAAAGTAAATGTCCGTCTCGCTGTGAGCTGCGGCGGGTGATTGAACGCGAAAGGGAACCCTAACGGTTCCCTTTCACACGATCCCTCCCTCCGATACTTGTGCCCGGGCAGGTTTTTCGAAAGACTAAGGCAGGCACCCAAAGGGTGCCTGCCTTTCCTGTTTCCTGCTGCGCCTTTCTCAGGGCATCGCCGGCTCGGAGGCAAGGCGCACAGTGAAGTCCTGCGCCGCTGCGCCCTCCGGCAGCAGCTTCGCCATGACCACCAGCCGCTGGTCGCCGGTATTCTCCATGTCGTACTTCCGGCAGCAGGTGGACAGCGTCAGGATGGTATCCTCCTCACTGAAGGTCACACCGTCAAACGCCAGCCAGTTCTTCTCCTCCACCTGCCGGAGGAGGCCGGTGAGCTCCTCACCCGCGGGGTTCGGAGAAATATAGTCGAAGCTGATGTCTGTGATGAAGCAGGCCGTGATCTGGAACACCATGTCGTCACCCTCCACGGAGAGGTAGATGTAGGGGTTCTCCTGCACGAAGTCCGTATCCATGTACCGGTGGAGCTTGGTGAATTTCGGACCGTCCGGGTCGCAGTTGGTGGCGGAGTGGCCAAAGATCACGGTGTTCTTATCCAGCGCGCTCCGGCTGCTCAGATGGTCATCGCAATGGGCGTAGTAGCAGCCCCACTCGCTGAAATTCCCGTTTTCGTCCTTTTGCAGGTAGTACCCGTTGTCCGCCGCCTGCATCACGGCATCGTCCACCTCCGCGCCGGGCATATACAGCCACGCCGCGGTGTCGGGATTTGCCCTTTTGGCGGCAGCCAACTGCTCCTGCCGGTCCACAGCGGGGATGACCTCGCCGACTGTCTGGGGCTCCGTCACCTCCGAAACGGTGGGATACTCCGCCTTTTTGCCGCAGGCGGCGGCCGTGGCCGCCACGGTCAGCAGCAGCGCGGCGATGAGAGCGCAGGAGAGGGTGCGCGTAAACTTTCTCATGGCGTTATCTCCCGCAGCCGGTGGTGCTCCGCGTCACGGTCACGCCGGTCTGGGGATTGCCGTTGGCCTTCATAAAGACGGCCTCGATGGTGTGGTCCTGCGTGACATTCCGGAAGGTGTAGGATGTCACCGCGCCCACGCTCCTGCCGTCCACCAGCACCTTGGCCACGGCGTAGCCCGCATCCGGCGTGATGGTGAAGGTCTGCTCCCCACCCTCGCCGACGGAGGTCCAGCCGGCGGGGGAGATGGTCCCGTTGGCGCCGGCGGACGCCCTGATGGTGCGATCGGTGCCGTACTGGTTGCCGCCGTTTGGCTTGTAATACAGCTCGATCTCACCGCTGAGGGTGGTGTAGTTGCCGTCCGCAGGGGTGAAGCGCCACTTGTAGGCCGTGTTGGCCTTCACGCGGGTGCTGCCCGGCAGCACGTTCCCCGCATCGTCCACCCACTCCAGCACGCCGTCCGCAGGGGAGATGGTGCTGCCGTCCAGCGTCAGCGCCGCGTCATCCAGCGTCTTGCCGCGGGTAATGATCCTGGTGTAGTTGGGCTCGCCGGTGGGTCTGGCCTTGGTGATGGTAACGATCACCGCGTCACTGACAGCCTCCTTGTAGTCCTTGTCCTCCGCCTTGGTGACCGTCACGGTAACGATACCCACCTTCACCGGCGTGAGAAGGCCCGTATCGGGGTCGATGACGGCTTCGCCGGTGCCGTTGGTCACGGCGTAGGCCGCTTTGCCTGTGCCGGAGCCGCCGCTGCTGCCCAGCTGCAGCGTCTCACCGTAGACCACGGTGGTGCCGCCGGTGACACGCAGCGCCGCCTGATTGTCCTTCTCCCGCAGGAGGATGTGCAGCGTAATGGTGAAGTCCTCATAGTTGGCACAGGATGCCTTGAGGGTGATGGTGATCTGGTCGCCCAGCGCCTTCCCCTCGGGGATCGCGTAGGTCAGGAGACTGCCGTCCGCCGCAAAGTCCTGCCTGAGCAGCACCTCGCTGGCCTCGCTGCTGAACGTCCACCGCTGTCCCTCGGGAAGCGAGGACCAGTCCGGCGCGTAGGTGTGTTTCTCGGTATCCGTGTACTTCTGCACCAGCTCCACCGTCCTCAGGTTCCGGCCGTCTGCCGGGCCCACGGTCACATCGATGGCGGCACCGACTACCCCCTTATAGTTTGGGTCATCCGGCTTAAAATTGGCATCATACGTATGGCTGCCGATTTTGTCAAGCACCGTTTGCGGCGTTTGCCAGCTCCATGTGCCGGGTGTAGTGCCTTCGGGGGTTGCCAGCGCAATATCACCAAGCGTTTGACCGTATTTCGCCGTCACGCCAGTGGGCTTTTTATAGGTCGGTGTCGCCTTCTCCACCACAAACTGCACAGCCGCCGTGGTGAATTCCCTGTAGTTATCCGTCTCGCCAATGACCGCGTACATGTAGTAGGTACCGGCATCCAGCGTGGTGGGCTGCATGTTCTCCCACTTCGTGCCGCCGCTGGCGGTATTTTCGGTGCCGTAGTAGTAGACCGCTCTGCCATCGCCCACCTGATATGTCAGGCTGGGCGCGCTGGGCGCATCGTTGTAGGTGAAGCCCGCCATGCTGACGGCGGCGCTCTGCGCGGCCCTGTTGACCTGAACGGTCACAGTGCCCGTGGCCTCCACATAGGTCTTGGTGTCATCCGGCATGAACTTCCACGCAGCGCCTGCATGTGTACCCGCATCCAGCACCGTGTCGGGCTCCTGCCAGGTGAACGTGCCCGCAACGGTCCTGCCGTCCGCCTGCATCGTGCCGCTGATGGCGATGGCGCCCAGCTTCTCGCCGTAGGTGATCTCGGCGGGACTCAGCGTCAGCGCGCCCTCCGGACTGGGCGTCAGCTTGGCCTCCACCTTCAGGGTAACGGTGATGGTGTAGTCCTCATAGTTGTCGGCTCCGGTGACGTTGACCTTCACCTTGGCGGTCTTGCCCACCTTGGACGCATCGTCCGCAAAGCCGAAGCGCAGGATACCTTCACTAATCGAACATGTACCGTTCAGCACACCGGCATCATCTGTCACGCTGCCCAGCACCGCCGTGCCGCCCTCCGCGATCAGGCTGCTCAGGTCCACGGTGCCGTTGTTGTCGTACATGGCGGAACCGTTCACCGTTCTGTCGCCATAGGCCGCCCTGCGGATGGTGAAATACACCACCTCATCCGCGAGCTTCAGCGTATAGTTGTCCGCCTTGAAGCCGCTGCCGTCCGCCAGCGCCAGATTGCCCCCGGTGATGGCGTAGCTGCCCGCGTTCGCGCCTGCGTCACGCGCCAGTACGCCTCTGAAGGCGGGGGTCTCGCCGTTCACCGCACCGGCGAGGGTATAGGTCAGCGCGGGGTCTTTCTCGCCGTAGGTCTTGCCCTGACCGGCATCCGGCGTCACCGTGATGACAGCGGGGGTAATGGCGGCCATCGCCGAAGCCTGCTGGCCGCTGGCCGCCAGCCGATAGTTGCCCGCGGACGCGCCGCCCAACGTCAGGCCGGAGATACGGACGGTCTTGTCCGTGCCCACGTCCTTGCTGTCGAAGGTACCATCGGCGGAAACGGTGAGTTCATCGCCTTCCGCCTTGCCGCTGATGACCGCCCCGCTGACATCCAGCACGGCGTCAGCGCTGCCGTTGTAGGTCTTATCCGCCGCCGTGATGCCGCTGACAGTGACGGCCCTGGGCGTGATGGCGAAGCTCTCCGCCACCGCGCTGAACGCATAGTTGCCCATGGCCGTGATGGTCACGGTGCCGCCCGTGCTGACATCTCGGTTCTCGCCATAGGCGACGGTGTAATCCCGCCCCTCGGTCAGCTTGGTGCTGCCGATCTTTACGGTGGGCGCAGGCGTGATCTGCCCGCCGGTATAGGTGGTGTCACCGCTCAGCGTCACCGCCGGCGCGGTCTCATTGGCCGCGATGGTGAACGTCCAGCTGTCGTCCGTCAGGTCTGCGGCGGCATCGTAGTTCTTGCCCTCCGCCACGTCGATCCTGACGTTGTACGTGCCCACATCGGCGGGCTGCTCCACCTTGACGCCGTTCCGATAGTACTTCACCGTGACGCCGCCCATGCCCGCAATACCGGCCCTGGCCGCCACTGCCGCCGTTCTGGCGCTGCCGTCATAGGTCAGCGTATCGGGAGGGGAGAAGGCGAAGTCCCCTGCCTGCGGGACAGCCTGCCGGATGGTATAGGTCACGCTGGCGGTCTGGCCGCCCACGGTGATGCCGGCGGTGTAGGTGCCCGCATCAACGGGCGCTGCGGACAGGGCGCTGCCGTCCTTCTGATAGGTGATTTCGCCCACGTCCGCCGCCGTCCACCCGGTCTTGGTCAGCCTGGCCGCCTTGGCGCTGCCGTCATAGATCAGTCCGCCGCTGGGCGGCGCGATGGTGACGCTGCCGCCGTTGGGATTGCCGCAGAGCCCGTCCGCATTCCCGCATTCGGCGCTGATGGCCGTGCCGTCGCTGCCCAGCGTATAGCTCCAGTCGTGCTCATGGCCCCGCAGCACCACGGTCTTGCCCTCGTTGATGCGGCTGACGGCGTACTTGCCGGGGGTCCAGCTGACAAAGCTGCCCGCCTTGATCCAGTTGGCGTTTTCCGTGGTGGCGATGGTCACGGGGCTGCCGGCGGCAGGTGTGGCAGAGGTCTGGACGGTGATGCTGGTGGCGTTGTCCAGCTCGCCCACCACGGTGATGGTTCTGTCCTTGCCGAGATACACATTCTTGTTGGCATTGACCGTGCCGCTCAGGTTCAGCGTGCCGTAGTTGTATACGCTGTATTGACCGCCGGAGGCGGTGAGCGTGCCGTTGACCGTGACCGTACCGCCGGCGTTATACAGGCCGTTGGCTTTGTTGCTGCTGGCGTTTCCGGCGGCGGTCAGCGTACCGTTCACGGTCAGCGTCCCGTGTTCATTATTATACAGTCCATGCAAATTTTTGCCGATGGCCGTCAGCGTACCGGTGACCGCCAGCACACCTCCGTTGCTCAGACCGTTGCTGCTGCCGGTGCTGGTGACAATGCCGTTGACGGTCATGGTGCCGTGCTGCGAGCCGTCCTTATTGGCCGCATTGTATATTCCTACGTCGCCGCCATTCGCCGTCAGCGTACCATCAACGGTCAGCGTACCGAAGTTATACACACAGTAATATCCGCTTTCGACGGTATCGCTGGTGGTCTTGACCGTACCGGCAGTGTTCACTGTACCGGTGTTGTAGATGGCATACTTGGTGCCGGAAACGGTGCTGTTATACAGATTAACGGTGCTGCCTGTGTAGTTTGCGACACTTCTGCCGGTACCGGAGACGGTGACACCGAAAAGGTCGATGGTACAGTTCTCGGAGTTAGTATAGTTGAAACTATTTCGGCTGCTCAGTCCGGCGGCACCATTGGATCTGGTGTTGGAGATGGAACCGCTGGCCTTGCAGTCAGTCAGAACCACATGGACATTCGACTCGATATATACCGTGCTGCCGATAGCGGAGGGGCTGGTGACCTTATGCCCATTCATGCAGATGATAGTACCATTCACTGGCGTCCACGCAGAGTTGCCGCCCAGCGTCACATCGTCTGTCAGATCGTCTGTCAGATAGTAGCAGCCCGCCACCTTGGGCATGGCGGTGGCTGCCGTGCGCATCGTGTCGCTGCCGTACTGCTCCTTCACCAGCTCATCCGTCCACGCCACGAACTCGTGGTCCACATGCTCGGTGTGGCTGCCGATGTCCTTGGCGTACTTCGCCTTGTGGGCGCAGGCGCAGTGCGTATGATCCCGGATCAGATGGAGAATAATATCGCTGCTGCCGCTGGCATCAGACAGGTCATAGGTGCCGTCATCGTCGGGGAAGAAGCAGTTCAGGGCTGCCGCACCGCCTTTGACCACGGTGATGTCCGCCGTATCGGTAAGGTCACTCTGCTTTTCCGCCGTGATGCCGATGCGGGCGCTTTCGTCCAGCTCGCTGTTCAGCGTGATGGTCGTGCCGCCAGCCAGATAGACGTTGGGGCTGTTGCCTGTGACCGTCGCGGTGCCGCCCACGGTCAGCGTGCCGTTGTTATACACGCCGCCCCCGGTGCCGTTGTTGGTGATGGTGCCGCCGTAGAGATTGCACGCACCGGCGTTATACACGCCGCCGCCCCGCGCGGTGGTATTGTTGTCGTTGATGGTGCCGCCGTACATATTGAATGTACCGGTGTTATAGACAGCCGCGCCGTCGGCCTTGCTTTTGGTGTCCCGCAGCCGTCCGTTGTAGAAGTTGAACGTGCCGCTGTTGTTCACGGTGTGGGTCGCCGCACTGCTGGCGCAATGGATATCCCCCTGGATAGAGGCACACTCCGTCAGGGAGAAGGTCACGCCGCTGTCAACGGTAATGACGTCATACGCGGGCTTATAAAAAGCAAACTCTCTGATATTATGGCTATTTAGACAAATTACCGTGTTGTCCGCGGGATGCCATGTGCCGCTGTCAGGCAGCGTCACACTGGTCGTCAGATAGTAATAGCCCGGATTCTTGGGCAGGGAGTTGGCCGCGGTATGGCTGCTGTCGCCGTACTGGCTGGCCGCCTCGTCATTCGTCCACGCGGTGTAGGTCACGTCGCTGTGCTGCGGATGGCCGCCGGACGTGGCGTCACCGCCGCAGATGCAGTGGATATGGGGATACAGGCTGACATAGCTGCTGCCGGACTTCCGGACCTGGGCATGGCTCCGGTCCAGCACGGGGGTCGCGTCGCTGCTGTCACCGGCGTAGCAGTTCTGCCGCCAGTCGTCCCGGGCCGTGCCGCCGTTCAGGAGGTACGTGACCTCGCCGCCGCGGAACTGGTCCTCCGTCTTGCCGCCGTAGCCGTCGTCTCTGTCCGCGCCGTAGTAGCAGTTGGAGACCGTGCCGCTGTTCTTATGGGCGATGGCGCCCCAGCCGATGATGTCACGCACCGTATCGCCGGACTGGGCCTGCACCATGTCGCCGTAGAAATAGCTGTTGGCGATGGTGCCCGTGTTCTCATAGGCGATGCCGCCTGCCAAGCCGCCGTAGTACATCTCAATGCGGCTGCCGCGGTTCAGCCTGCCCGCGTACACGCAGCAGGCCTCGATGGTGCCGCTGTTGGTATAGACCAGACCGCCCAGGCTGTCCTTGGCCGTTATACCGCCGCTGTACCGGCAGTGGGTGATGGTACCGGCGTTGCTGCGCGCCAGGGGAGCGCTGGCGTTGAGGGAATAATTCTCGCTCTGGCGCTTCTGCACGGCGATATCCGTCAGCTTCGCGCCCGCGCCGATATAGCCGAACAGGGCCTGTCCCCAGCCATCCAGCCACACACGGATCGTGTGGCCGTTGCCGTTGAAGGTGCCGGTATACGGATGCTCGCTGGTGCCGACGGGCGTCCAGACCTCATCCACGTACTCCACATCCTGCTGCAGCTCCGCGCAGGTGTTCGCCTCACCGGCGTTCACCGCGTCCCGCAGCCAGATGAGCTCCGCCGCGCCGGTGATCCGATAGGGGTCCTCCGCCGTGCCTCTGCCGCCGGCAGCGCGTCGATCAGCGCCTGCACAGCCGAAACCGCCTCGTCAGGCTCCTCGTCAGGCGCTTTGTCGGGTGCTTTGTCAGGTGCTTCGTCGGACGTTTTATCGTCCTCGCCCGCACCATCCTGACCGGGCGCCTGCGTCTGCCCGTCGTTTCCCTGCGTCAGGACCGTCTGCTCCTGACCGGCCTGCCCCTGCGCCTCCGCCGCCAGCGCCGATGCAGGCAGCAGCGTCAGGCACAGAGCCAGAGCCATCAGCAGGGATACTCCTTTTTTGATCATGTGCATAACCTCCGTTCTGTTTTTTCACGTTTGCCGTATGTCACAGCAGGCCGATGCCTCTTCCGCGGTTCACCGCCTGCTGCCGGTTTGACACCCGAAGCTTTCTGAAAATACTGTTGCTGTGGAACTTGACGGTACCCGCCTTCCGGCCCATCCGCTCCGCGATCTCGTCATTGCTCATGCCCAGCGCCATCAGGCGCAGCACCTTTTTTTCCGTCTCGGTCAGCGTCTCGTAGTACTCCGCCGGAGACTTCAGATAATTGGGAAAGTACCGGCTCACGCCGCCCGCCAGCTCCATGATCCGGTCGGTAAAGTCGTCCGCGCCCCGCTCCCGCTGGTAGATGAACAGCATCTGCATCATGCAGGCGCCCTCGTCCGCCAGCAGCCGTATGTACCGGTATTTTTTCGCCAGCGCCAGCGCCGTCTCCAGCTCCCGGCACATGCGGTCCTTGTCCCCCGATTTGTAGTACACGGCGGCCAGCAGCATGTGACACTCGCACAGATCCATGTGCCGCTTCCCCGGCTCCAACAGGGTGATAAGCTGCCTGACCAGCACGTAGGCGGCCATGTTTTTCCCCACCTGCAAATAGCAGCGCACCTTGGTGAGCCAGGCAAACATGTCCATCATATAGATGTCCCGATTCTCATCGGGGGCAGTGTTTTCCAGCCACTGGGCCACCGCCTCCTGCTGCCCATCGTAGCAGGCCGCCAGACATTCCAGCGCGTTCAGGCTGGCCGTCAGCTCCTCCCGCCCCGTCTCCTGGATGCGGTCTCTGATCTTCTCCCCCAGAGGCTTGGCCGTCCGCGCCTGCCCGTTCATCAGCAGGATGCGCATCTGCAGCGCCAGCGCCACGAACAGGCAGCGCATATCGCTCTCCCTCTCGATAAGCGGGATGGTCCCCGTCGCCAGGATCAGCGCGTTGAAGCAGTCGTTGTTCTGGTAGTACCACTCCGCCAGCATGATCTCATAGACGTTCTTCCCCACGCTGCCGTACAGCTGGTGGATCATCTGGGTAATGGCGTCCTTATGCCGCTCCAGATACGGGCCGAACCGCGTAAAATCCCGAAACCCGTTGATGATGCTGGGACGGCAGGCGGACAGCGTCAGCGACCTCACCGGCACCATGCCCGTTTTCACCAGGAAAAGCACGATGCGCAGGAACATGCCGTCGCTGATGTACGGCATGACCAGCTCCGTGCAGATGCGGTAATAATCCCTCTCCCGAAGATCCTGCATCCGCCAGTGCCTGGGCGTCGTCCCCAGCAGGCTCACGTACTCCCTGGCCAGATCCAGATCTCCCTCCATGGCCGCCAGCAGGGCGAAGACGGACGGCAGCGCCGGATGGCTCCTGCGCGCCGCCGCGTCCAGCCGGTAAAAGTGGTCCCGGCAGGCCCACAGCGCGGGCATGGAAAACGGGTGCTCCGTGAATTCCTCCACGATGGTCTCCGGCAGATGCCCCGCCTGCTCCGCCTCGTCCAGAACGCACACCAGCTCCATTTGGGGCCGCGGATATGTGACATTTCTTTTTTGTTCCATTTCCCTCACCTTATCTGCTCCATTATACCGGTTTATTATAATCCATTTTCTTCTGTTTGCCCAGCAAACTTTACTTTATGAATAACCAAACTTTCAACCAAACTCCCCCAAATCTGACCGTTCTCCCTGTTGCCGCCGCAGCGTCTTTCTCCGCCGGTGCGGCGGTTTCTTTCCTGTTTCTTCCAGTTATTTCAAGCAGAAGCCTGCACGCGGGCGAATATTCGCTCAATATTTTATGAATAAGCGGTAGTCATTCGTTTTGCCGTGCGGTATAATGAAAGGTGGCTTTTTATATGCTTCGGGAGCCGCACCGCGGGTGCGGCCGTAAAAATGGCGCCGGATGCGCCATGGAGGGTACGGCATCCGGCGAAAGGGAGGGCGTTTTCGTATGGATCGCAGGAAACTGCTGATCGCAGATGATTCTGAGATGAACCGCGCCATGCTGGCCAATATGCTGGATCACGATTTTCAGATCATCGAGGCTGTGGACGGCTATGAGACCATCTCCGCACTGGAAATGTACAAGGGTGAGATCGCGGCCCTGCTGCTGGACATCGTCATGCCGGAGATGGACGGCTTTCAGGTGCTGGAGGAGATGCAGCGCCGCGGCTGGACCGAGTCGGTCCCCACCATCATGATCTCGGCGGAGATGGGCAGCGCGTATATCGACCGCGCCTTTGAGCTGGGCGCGTCGGACTACATCAACCGCCCCTTTGCCACAGGCATCATCCGCCGCCGCATCATCAATACCATCCTGCTGCACACCAAGAAGCAGCAGCTCATGGACATCGTGTCCACTTACTTTTACCGCCACGAGAAGAACACGGAGGAGATGCTGTCCATCCTCAGCTCCGCCGTGGAGCACCGCTGCTGCGGCGGCGGACGCCACATGGCCGGCGTCAGCTGCCTGACGGGTCTGCTGCTGCGCCGCCTGCTGGCGCGGGAGGATGTGCACCCGCTGGACCCCGCCGATGTGGAAACGGTCTGCATGGCCGCCAGCCTCCACGACATCGGCAAGCTCATGATCCCCCGTGAGCTGCTGGAGAAGCCGGACCGTCTGACGCCGGAGGAGTACGAGATCGTCAAGCGCCACACCGTCATCGGTGCCCAGCTCATTGCGGAGCTCCCCGTCTATCAGGGGGAGAAGCTGACCAAATACGCCATGGAGATCTGCCGCTGGCACCACGAGCGCTGGAACGGTGAGGGCTACCCCGACGGCCTGAAGGGCGACAGGATCCCTCTGGCCGCCCAGATCGTCTCCCTGGCCGATGCCTACGATGTGCTGGTACACCAGCGCAGCTATAAGGCGCCCTGCACCCACGAGCAGGCTATGGCCATGCTCCATAACGGGGACTGCGGCTCCTTCAATCCCCTGCTGCTGTCCTGTCTGGACGAGGTCGGCGAAGCCGCCAGACGCGGCGTGGACCGCAAGGCCGCCGCCCGCCGCTCCCCCCGCCGCACGGTGGAGGAGCTGTACCGCGGGCAGGATCTGGCCGCCGCCCGCATGACCCAGCAGCTGGAGGACGCCTACGCCAAGCAGGATTTTCTCTTCGCTCTCAGCAGGGAGATCTGGTTTGAATACACGCCCCACCCCTCCTCCCTGCGCCTGTCCCGCGGCGCCGCGGAGCAGATGGGCCTGCCGTCCATGATCGTGGCGCCTCTGGACGATCCGGATTTTCTGGCGCGGGTGGGAGCGGAGACGGTGGATGCCGTCCGCCGCCGCCTGGCGGACCTCACCGCAGACGAGGCGTATCTGGAGGTGGCGGCCCATCTGGTGCTGAACGGACAGCCCCGGCGCTGCCAGCTGACCATTCTGGTGCTGTGGTCCGCCGCAGAGCACGGCCGCTGCGCCGCCCTGTTCGGCAGAGTCATCGACATTGATGACAGCTGTGAGCGGCTGGAGCGCTATGACCGCGCCGCCGGCCATCTGGCGGACCGCCAGCTCCTGCTGCCCGTCACTATGGGGCGGGACGACGTGCTTCGCGTCACGGCGGAGCAGCTGGGCCCTGTGATGCAGAGCTACCGCACCATGTTCCAGACCGTGCGTCTGGTGGACCCCGGCATCCGCATGCAGGTGTCCACCGATGCCAACGGCCACTCCATAGACCGCGCCGGGCACTGCTATGCCATCTGGGGCAAGCGTCAGCGCTGTGAGCGCTGCATCTCCCAGGACGCGGTGCGCACCCGCACCACCCAGAGCAAGGTGGAGACTATCGGCAGCGATGTCTGCTATGTCCTCGCCGTATGCGTGGAGGTGGACGGCATCCCCTACGCGCTGGAGTGCGTCAACCCCATCCGCCCCGACGATATGATAGGCAGCGGCGAGGAGAACATCCTGAATCAGCTGCTGGTCCGCAACCGTCAGGTGTATACCGACTCCGCCACCCAGGTCTTCAACCGCCGCTATTACGACGAGCGCCTGCGCAGCCTCACCGGCGAGTACGCCCTGGCCATGATCGATCTGGACAACTTCAAGCAGATCAACGACCGCTTCGGCCACCCCGCCGGCGACGCCGCGCTGTTCCACGCGGCCCAGACCATGCGCTCCATGCTGCGCAGCGGGGACGAGCTGGTGCGCTATGGCGGCGACGAGTTCTTCCTGCTGTTCCACGGCCTGCCCGCCCATGTGCTGGCGCGGAAGCTGGAGGACATCTGCCGTGCCGTGGCTGCCCTGACGATATCGGAGTATCCGGACCTGCACCTGTCCCTGAGCATCGGCGGCGCATACGGCTCCGGCCGCGTCTCCGAGCTGGTGGGCAAGGCCGATCTGGCTCTGTACCGCGCCAAGCGCACCAAAAACTGCGCCGTCGTGTATGAGGAATAAACCATATTGTACGGAATAAGGAGAGAATATCCATGACACTGACTGAATTCTACGCCGCCGTAGGCGGAAGCTACGAGGATGCCTCCGCCCGCCTGCAGAACGATGCCTTTATCGGCCGGTTCCTGCGGATGCTGCCCCGCGATGACAACATGGCCCGCCTGACGGCGGCCGTGGACAGCGGCAGCGCCGAGGAGGCTTTCCGCGCCGTCCATACCCTGAAGGGCATCGCCCTGAACCTGAGCCTTGTCCGTCTGGCCGAAGCCTGCACCGCCATGACCGAGGCCCTGCGGGGCAGCGCGGTGATGCCGGACAACGTCCGTGCGCTGCACGATGCCGTGGCGCGGGAGTACGCGCTGGTCACAGAGACCCTGTCGCAGCTGGAGGCATGACGCACCGGTATAAAGAGGATCGTTCCATGAAGAAAAATCACCTCCGCCTTGTCAAGCACATGGTGGCTAATATCGTCCTGCTGCTCGCCGCCATGGTGGTGCTGCTGATCGCTGCGGCACATCGGAACTACACACGCCAGATGGAGCGGCTGGATGTCTACATCGGCGTGCTCAGCGGCCGGACGGCCCAGCACGCGGGCGATGTGTTTCAGGACAAGCTGTCCGCCATCACCTCCGCCGCCTGCCTGTACGGTGAGGCGCTGGGGGAGGACGGCGCGGACATGACCCATCTGGCCCAGCTGGAACAGGCCTCCGGCTTTGACCGCATCCGCTTCATCGACGCCGGCGGCGTCAGCTATACCAGCGACGGAGAAACGGCGCTGGTGGCGGACCGCATCTATTACATGGACGGTATCCGCGGCGGCAGCGGCATCATCTCCGTCTCCGCGTCCCGCTTCAACAGCGCCAGGCTCATCGGCTTTTACGCGCCGGTGCAGCTGGGCGATGAGGTCATCGGCGTGCTGCTCGGCCTTCTGGATGAGGAGACTGTCTCCGCCATACTGGAGACGGAGCTCTACGACTTCCCCGCCTTCACCATGCTGGTAGATGCCGATGGCCGTTCTCTGGGCCAGTACCGCACCGCGGGCTCTGCCTACGTGGAGGATCTGGACGCCGCCCTCTCCCATTTTCAGGTATCTCAGGCCCGTGACGTGCTGGAGGCTGCCGCCGATCAGACGGCCATGACCTTCTCCTTTGTGGGCAGCAGCGGCGCGTCCGAGGGCGGCATCCAGCCCGTGTCCGGCACCGGCTGGTCCCTCCTGCAGCTGTTCCCCTCCCAGGTGGCGGCCCAGATGCTGGCGGAGATCAACAGGGACCAGCACCTCACCATGCTGGTACTGGTCGTGATCCTGATGCTGATCGGAGCCCAGCTGCTCTATTTCACCCGCCAGCAGGTATCCGCCGCTCAGGCCCAGCGCTCCCGCGACCGCATGACCTCCCTGCTGCAAAGCGTGGCCGACGACTACCTCTGCCTGATCAGCGTGGATCTGAACACCCAGCAGGAGGAACTGTTCCGCCTGCGGGAGAGCTGCGGTCTGGAGGACTGGACCGGCGGCGACGCCGACTATACCCGCGGCATGCAGAAGTTCGCCCGGCAGTTCGTCTGCCCTCAGGACCGTGACCGGTTCCTCCGCACCGCCCGGCTGGACACGCTGCTGCCCCTGCTGGAGCGCCAGCGGGAGCTTTATATCGAATATGATGCCATCACCGGCGGCGAGCTCCAGCATCTGCAAAGCAAGTTCATTCTGGACCGCAGCGATCCCGGGAAGCCCCGCCTGCTGTCCGGCGTCCGCAACATCACGGAGCTGACTCACGAGCGCATCCGCACCCGTACCAGCATGGACCTGATCGTCTCCGCCGCCAGCACCGTCTACCCCTTCATTCTGGAGGAGAACCTGACGAAAAACGAGGCTTTCACCGTCTATAACCACAGCGTCGTCAACGAGGGCCTGTTCCGGAGCTTCACCATGGAGGAGATGATGGACTCCCTGAAGCCCACCATGCCCTATTCGGAGGACTTCGACAAGCTGTATGCCGTCATGAACCGCGATGCCCAGCTGGACGCCTACCGGCGGGGCCAGCGCCTGCTCCATGTGCAGGTGCGCCAGACCGGCGATGACGGACAGGTTCATTGGATGGAGACCCGGAATATCCTGACGGAAAACGTCACCGGCGACGTGTACTCCATCTCCATGACCCGCTGCATCGATGACGATATGCGCCGCACTGCGGAGCTCCGGCAGGCCAAGGAGGCCGCCGAAAGCGCCAACCGCGCCAAGAGCACCTTCCTCTTTAACATGTCCCACGACATCCGCACCCCCATGAACGCCATCATGGGCTTTTCCTCTCTGGCGGAAAAATACGTCAACGACCCCGCCCGCGTGGCGGACTGCCTGCAGAAGATCAACCTCTCCGGCCAGTATCTGCTGCGCCTTATCAACAGCGTGCTGGATCTGGCCTACATCGAAAGCGGCAAGATGACGCTGGACATCAGGGCCCACGACATCCCCGCCATGCTGAAAAATGTGAAGTACGTGTTTCAGGCGGACCTGCAAAAAAAGCAGCTGACGCTGGACGTCGCCTGCGACGTACAGGACCCCGTGGCGTACTTTGACGCCCTGAAGATGAACCAGATCGAGCTGAATCTCATCGGCAACGCCATCAAGTACACTCCCGCCGGCGGCCACATCACCTACACTGTCAGCCAGACCGGCAGCGGCAGCGGCACCGCGGACTACCGCTTTACCGTAAAGGACAACGGCATCGGCATGAGCGAGGAGTTCCGCCGCCGCGTCTTCGACGCCTTCGAGCGGGAGAACAACAGCGTCGTCTCCGGCATTGAGGGGTCCGGTCTGGGCCTCGCCATCACCAAGCGTCTGGTGGAGGAGCTGGGCGGTGCCATCACCTGCCGCAGCGAGCCGGGCAAAGGCTCCGAGTTTGTCTGCACCTACACCCTCCGCACCGGCACTGCCGCCGATGCGGCGCCGGAGCTGCCGGAGAGCGGGGAGCGGCTCCACGCTGCGGGCCGCCGCGTCCTGCTGGTGGAGGACAACGCCCTGAACCGTGAGATCTCCCGCGAGATCCTCAGCGACGCCGGTTTTCTGGTGGAGGAGGCGGACGACGGCGACGCAGCCGTGGAAAAGGTCCGCTGGTCCGCCCCGGGTCACTACGACCTGATCCTCATGGACGTGCAGATGCCCAGGATGGACGGCTATGAGGCCACGCGGCGCATCCGCGCCCTGCCGGACCCACAGCTGTCCCATATCCCCATTCTGGCCGTGACGGCCAACGCCTTTGCGGAGGACCGTCAGGCGGCGCTGGAGGCCGGCATGGACGGCCACATCGCCAAGCCCGTCAGCGTACAGGCACTGGAGCTGGCCATCGCCCGCCTGCTGTCCCGCCGCAGCGGCGATGCCGACACAGATCCCGACAGCAAGGAGGCGCCGGAGCAGTGAACATCAGGAAATATCTCATCGCGCTGACCGTGCTGATGCTGGCCCTGCTGCCCGCCGCCTGCGGCGCTCAGGAGGAGCCGTCCGGGGATCTCCCCGAGCTGGTGATCGGCAGCGACGATTACCGCCCCTATAACTATCTGGACGAAAACGGTCAGGCCGCCGGCGTGGATGTGGCTCTGGCCACGGAGGCCTGCCGCCGCATGGGCTACGAGCCGGTGTTCCGGCAGATCAGCTGGGACGAGAAGGATCTCCTTCTGGAAATCGGCCAGGTGGATTGCCTGTGGGGCTGCTTCTCCATGAACGGACGGGAGAACGCCTACCTCTGGGCCGGCCCCTACCTGTACAGCGATCAGGTGGTGGCCGTCCGCGCCGACAGCGATATCTGCACCCTGGCCGATCTGGTGGACCGCCGCGTGGCGGTGCAGATCAGCTCCAAGGCCGAGAGCATCCTCTCCGACCCTGCCGATGCCCGCATCCCCCAGCTCCGCGCCCTGTACTGTCTGGTGGATATGGATCAGGTGGCCACCGCCCTGCGCAAATACTATGTGGATGCCTGCGCCAGCCACGCTGAAGCGCTGGCCGGCGCGCTGGAAAAGGCCGGCGTATCCTACCGCTTTCTGGATGAGCCGCTGCTGCACGCTCAGCTGGGCGTGGCCTTCGCCGCCGGCGGCGACACCGCCCTGCGGGACCTGCTGGCCCAGACGCTGGCGGACATGGAAGCCGACGGCACCACGGAACGCATCGTTGCGTCCTTCGGGCTGAACGCCGACACCGCATTGGGGAGGACGACGCCGTGAACAACACCAAACGAACCCGCCTCCAGTGGCGGATCGGCTCTATCATCTTTGCCGGCATCCTGCTGTTCCTCCTGACCCTGGACCTGTCCGGCCGGAACGGCCTCAGCCGCACTCAGGCCCTGACGGACAACACGCTGGACACCCTGCGCCGGCAGTGCATCAGCTTCCATAAGCTGGAATCGGCGGACGGCACCAAGAGCCTGTTCCGTCTGGCCGACAGCGTACAGGAGCTCAGCCGCCATCTGGAGCTGGACCCCACCCTGGCCTCCAACGCTTATCTGGAGGACTTCGTGGACGAGATACGGCTCAGCGGCATCGCCCTCCTCAACGCGGACCTGCAGCTGGAGGCCTCCGGCTACACCCGTCAGTACGCGGGCATGCCCTGGCCGGACGGCGCATCCTCCGCCCGGCTGGAGAGTCTCATTGGCTCCGCCAAGATCTACACCCAGCGTATGGAGAAGGACGGCGTCTCCTATGATATCTGCGCCGTGGCGCGGCGGGACGTTCCCGGCGTGGTCATCGGCTTCTACCAGCAGCCCAACGGCCTTCTCGCCGACACGGAGGTCGACATGGCCACCCTGCTCACCGGCCTGCATCTGGACCGCAAGGGCGCCTACCTCATCACCCGTGACGGCGCGGTGCTGGCCTCCGGCAACGCCGGCATCGACGATGACAGCGCCGTGCTGGACTGCCTGAACCGTCTGGAGTACGGCGGCGCCCTGCAACCGTTCCGCTGCGGCGGACATCTGTATTACGGCGCCCGCTCCGCCTGCGAGGATTACGGCCTGTACATCTATTTCCCCGCCTTGTCCGTCTTTTCCTCCACCCTCACCTCCGCCGCAGTGTTCATCGCTCTGTACGGCGGCTTCTGGGTACTGCTGTTCGGCCTCAAGACCCTGGAGCTGTCCGACAGCCAGCGGGAGCTGCGCCGCAGCAACAGCCAGCTGCAAAAGACGGTGAACATGCTCCATTCTCTGGAGAACATCTACTTCACCATTTTCTATGTGGATCTGGAGCTGAACCGCTTCGACACCGTGTTCCTGGCCCCATGGCTGGACGGCTTCCTGCCGGAGGATCTCAGCTACTCCAAGCTGAAGGACCGCTTCACCCATCTGCTGGTGCTGGAGCAGTACCGCGATGAGCTCGACCGCCAGATGAGCAGTGCCGCCATCCGTGAAACACTCCGCCGGGACAACCTCTCCGATGTGCACCGCAGCTTCTACATCGACTATCAGGCCTACCGCGGCGATGCCGTCAACTGGTGCCGCGTCACCGTGACGGCGGTGGACTTCGATGAGGAGGGTACCCCCCTCCACGTTCTGGTGGTGCTCCAGGACATCAACCGCGAAAAGACAAAGGAGGCTGAGTATCAGGCCCAGATCATGGAGGAGGCCCAGTCCGCCCGTCTGGCCAACATGGCCAAGAGCGAGTTCCTCCGCCGCATCAGCCACGACATCCGTACCCCCGTCAACGGCATTCAGGGCTACCTGGCCATGGCCGCTCAGGCTCCCGATGATATGGAGCTTCAGGCCAGATGCCGCCAGCGGGCCGGCACCGCTCTGAACACCCTGCTGGATCTGGTGAACAACGTTCTGGATATGAGCAAGCTGGAAAGCGGCCAGCTCCAGCTGGAGCATAAGTCCTTCGCTCTGGCGGACATTCTGAATGAGGTCCGCGTCACCAACGAGCCCTACGCTGCCGAGCACGGCATCGCCTACACCGTGGAGTGCCTGTGGGACACCGATAACGCGCCCCGTCTCATCGGCAGTCCCTCCCACCTCCGCCAGATCCTGATGAATCTGGTGAGCAACGCCATCAAGTACGGGCGCAGCGGCGGCTGCATCCGGCTCACCGGCCGCGCGCTCCCCGCCGACGGCGACAGCGCCGTCTACCAGTTCACCTGCGCCGATAACGGCATCGGCATGAGCGAGGAGTTCCAGCAGCACATCTTCGAGCCCTTCATGCAGGAGTCCGACGATGCCCGCACCCGCTATCAGGGCACGGGGCTGGGCCTGTCCATCGTGAAGCGTCTGGTGGAGGCCATGGGCGGCCAGATCACCTTCACCAGCCGGAAGGACGTGGGCACCACCTTCTGCGTCACCCTGCCCTTTGAGATCGACCGCCACTACGCCCCCGACCCCGATGAGGAGGAGACGAAGGGTTCCTCCTGGCTGGAGGGCATCCACGTCCTGCTGGCGGAGGACAACGAGCTGAACATGGAGATCGCCGAGTTCCTGCTGCTGGACCGCGGTGCCTCCGTCACCCGCGCCTGGAACGGCAAGGAGGCGCTGGACGCCTTCGCCGACGCGCCGGATGGCGCCTTTGACGTGATACTCATGGACATCATGATGCCGGTGATGAACGGTCTGGACACCGTGCGGGCCATCCGCGCGCTGGACCGTCCCGACGCTGCGGAGATCCCCATCATCGCCATGTCCGCCAACGCCTTCTCCGATGATATCCAGCAGAGCCTGGACGCCGGCTTCAACGCCCATGTCGCCAAGCCGATAGACGCGTCCCTGCTGGAGCAGACGTTGCGAAAATTTGTCCCCCCCCCCGTGTCCGTAAGAAGAAAGCATCCGTCCCCCACGCGCAGACTCCCTGAGGCGGAGCCGCCATCGGAAGCGTAAAAAGCACGGCATGACGCGAATGCCTCGCGCCATGCCGTGCTTTTCGTTTTCCACATGATGTGCTCATTCCCGGGAATAAAAATTTTTTTGTCGATGAAACATTTCACCGTCCCCACGTGTATGTAGTATGAAGGGCCTTTCAGACAGCAAGGAGATCGATCTATGACAGAGCAACAGTTTTCCCCTCTGGCAGAGCGATATATGGATACGGTGTTCCGGGTGGCGTACAGCTATCTGCGCTCCCCCGCCGACGCCGACGATGTGACCCAGGACGTGCTGCTGCAGCTTTACAAAACGGACAAGGCGTTCGATGACGACGCCCATGTGAAGAACTGGCTGATCCGCGTTACGGTCAATCGGTGCAAAAATATACTCCGCGCCCCGTGGCACAGGACGGAGGACATCGCCGACTATGAAAACAGCCTGACCTTTGAGGAGCCTCAGTGTCAGGAGCTGTTTGAGGCGGTGATGGCTCTGGACCGGCGCTACCGCGTGCCGGTGCTGCTGTACTATTACGAGGGCTACCGCCAGAGGGAGATCGCCGGCCTCATGGACATACCGGAGGAAACGGTGCGCACACGGCTGGCCCGTGCCAGAGAAAAGCTGAAGTACATTTTATCGGAGGTGCCGCAGACATGACAGAGCATGAACTTTTCCGAAAAACCTTCTCCACGCTGCACGCCTCCCCCGACACACTGATGGAGGTTCAGAAAGCCATGGAGAACAACAAAAAGACCCATCGCACCCTGCGCAGGGGTGTGGTCATCGCCATCGCCGCCGCCCTGATGCTGACGGTGGCCGCAGCAGCCGGCGTAGTGCATCTCATCAAGGCGGACGTGACTCCCGCCGACGGCGTCAGCGACACCACGCTCCACGCCTTCACCGACGATATGGATGCCTCCGCCCCCACGGTGGAGGACAGCTCCGGTGAGCTCATCACCGTACCGGACATGGAGCGCATCCCCGGCGATGTGGAGACGGTGCAGCGTCTGGTGGGCGATTACCTCAGCAAGCTGGACGCCGGCCTCACCGTTGGCAGCACCACCATCACACTGGGGACGTTCCTCATCGACGAGAGCGGCTGCGGCATCCTGACCTACGCCGTGGACGATCCCGAGGGCGTGTCCTATGAGGAGGCCGGCTACGGCGAGGTCTACGGCCTGCCGCTGGAGCCCCGCATGTACCTGCGCTCCCCCGACTACCAGCAGGGCGGCAGCATCAATGTCAAGCTCCACGTGGACAAGACCACCAGCACCGCCACCCATCTGGACGTGGTGGCCTACTTTGCCGCCGGTGAGACGTATCAGAAGGGCGACAACCTCTACTTTACCGTTTACGACGGCGGCGCGGAGGACAGGGAGCCCTACGCCGTGGCCATTCAGCCCCGCACTACGCCCCCGTCCGGACCTTCACCGCCGCCAACGGCGAAACGGCCCGCATCTCCGCCGTGGGCATCACCATGGACAATGCCTCCCCCGCGCAGGAGCTGACCGTTCAGGAGCTGACCCTGCACTATGCCGACGGCTCCTCCTACGCGGTGAGCAGCGACAGCCAGAACCTGATGAACTGGGTGCTGGGCTACATCTACGGCGACGGCGAGACCGCCCCCTTCGCTCACGCGGTATACATCTTCAACCGTATGGTGGACGTGGACACCATTACCTCCGTGTCCCTCGACGGCCGCTGGTTCGACTTCACCGCCGAGCAGCACATCCCCGTGCAGCTGACCTACCTGCCCTGACCCCCTGCGTACCCCCTGCGGAGCGGCTTTTGCCGCTCCGCTTTTCTTTTTCCATTTCCCTATTGACAAGATAGGCTATTCGTCCTATAATCCCCAGTAGATTAGTAGGTAAATTGTACACAGGAGGCAACGAACATGCAAAAACCGCTTCTTACCATAGAAAACCTGCACGCCGGCGTCGAGGGCAAGGAGATCCTCCGCGGCGTGGACCTCACCATCGGCGCAGGGGAGACCCACGTCCTGATGGGCCCCAACGGCACCGGCAAGTCCACCCTTGGCTGCGCCATCACCGGCAGCCCCGCCTATACCGTCACCGCCGGCCGCATCCTGTTCGACGGCGAGGACATCACCCAGCTTCCCGTCAACGAGCGTGCCAGACGCGGCATTTTTCTGTCCTTCCAGAACCCGCTGGAGGTCCCCGGCGTCACCCTCAGCGCCTTCATCCGCACGGCGCTGGAGCAAAAGACCGGCAGCCGCCTGCGCCTGTGGGACTTCAAGAAAAAGCTGAAGGACGCCATGGCCCTGCTGGATATGGACGAGAGCTACGCCGACCGCGACCTGAACGTGGGCTTCTCCGGCGGTGAGAAGAAGAAGGCCGAGATATTGCAGATGCTGATGCTGGAGCCCCGCCTGGCCATTCTGGACGAGACGGACTCCGGCCTGGACGTGGACGCGGTACGCACCGTGTCCCACGGTGTCCGCCTCTACCGCGAGCAGCAGCATGGCGCGCTGCTCATCATCACCCACAGCACCCGCATTCTGGAATCCCTGCCGGTGGACGCCGCCCACGTCATGGAAATCGGCGTCATCGTAAAGAACGGCGGGCCGGAGCTGGTGGACACCATCAACGAAAAGGGCTTCACCGGCCTTCAGCAGCAGTGAACGGAGGTGCCGTCATGCGCGAAAAGACCTATGTAGACGACATCGACCGCAGCGTATACGACATCCGGGACGCGGAGCACGATGCCTACCGCATGGAGGCGGGCCTGACCCCCGCCATCGTGGAAAAGCTGTCTCAGGAGAAGAACGACCCCGTCTGGATGCAGCAGTTCCGTCTCCACTCCCTGCAAATTTACAACGAGACGCCGCTGCCGGACTGGGGCCCGTCGCTGGCGGGTCTGGACATGGACCATATCGCCACCTACGTCCGGCCCAACACAAAAATGCAGAACGACTGGAAAAACGTGCCTCAGGACATCAAGGATACCTTTGAGCGTCTGGGCATTCCCGAGGCGGAGCGCAAGT
>ENA-UOOA01002681-UOOA01002681.1-human-gut-metagenome-genome-assembly--contig:-P61old-NODE-2681-length-24360-cov-20.179222_pt1 | contig 24360 bp, 8 predicted proteins | sample MGYA00242467_ERZ724014 | MGnify/ENA metagenome assembly ERZ724014 | reverse complement strand
GTGCCGGCGGTGCTCACCCAGGACAGGCCTTCGGTGAGCGATTCCTCGGGCACGGTCTCCTTGACGAGGAGGTTGCCGGAGGCGAATACCGGCGAAATGGTCAGGCCGGTGAGGATCTCCACCAGTCCCATCACGATCAGGTTGCCCTGGCACAGGTGGATCACCACGAAGCCGACGGTCATCAAGGCGAGGAACATGATCATGTGACGCCAGCGGGAGCCTTTGAGCTCGCGCGAGCCGAAGACCAGCGCGCCCATGCAGGAGCCGACGGCCAGCATGGCCAGCTGCACGCCGAGCACGGAGTCGAGGTGCAGCGATTTCATGACGGCGGTCATGGACGTGTCGAACGCGGTGAACGCCATGTTGAACACGATGAACACGGCGAGGAGCGGCAGCACACCCGCATAGGTGAGCACGTTGCGTTTCCTGCGGTCGCGATCGCCCGTCTTGAGCCGATCCAAATCGAAACGGTCCGCGGAAACCGCGGCACCAGCGGCACCGCCGGCCGCCAATCGCACGTCAGCATCGTCCGTACCGGCCGCGACGACCGTGATTTCGCGCAATACCGGCGGTTGAGTGTCACGCAATGCGAAGAACACGGCACCGCCGAACGCGCAGGCGAGGGTCGGCACGAACAGCTGTGATACGGGATGCACGGACGCGGCCAGGAAAGCCGCCAGAATCGGCCCGAAGATGAACACGATCTCGTCGATGGCGGATTCGAGCGCATACGCGGTGTTGAGCAGGTCCTCCTTGTCGGCGCGGTCGAGCACGTACGCCCAACGGGTGCGCACAAGCGCGCCGAACGAGAACTGCGTCATGCCCATGACCACGGCAAGCACGAACAGCAGCGGAATCGGCACGCGCATCAGTGCGGCGAACGCGAAGCCCAGCATGACGATGACCTGCACCGTCAGGATCACCGGACCGACCTTGCGCTGGCCGAACCGGTCGAACAGGCGCGCGTACAGCGGCGTGACCGCGGCGGTGGCGAGCACGTACGCGGCGCTCATCACGCCGGCGATCGTCCAATTGTCGTACATGTGGTTGAGCGCGAGCACGATACCGAGGCCCATCATGGACATCGGCAGTCGCGCGATGGCTCCGGACACGCAGAACGCCTTCGTGCCGGGAATGCGGAAAAGCTGCGCGTATGGCGATTGCGTTTTCTGCGATTCGTGCGGTTCGTGCGATTGCGATTGCGGTTTCGCGCTCGTCACGCCGTCACCTTTCCCCGGTAGATGAACATGTCGTCGAACAGTGGCGGCACTTCGCCGTCGGCGCTGCCGCCGAGCCGGGCGACCGTCTCGCTTGCCGTGCGGTGCGCGATGCAGTCCAACCCCTTGTGGTCGTAGAAGCTCACGTCGCAGTCGGAATCGGTGTGCAGGTAGAACGCGGGCACGTCCCATGCGGCGAAATGCTCCTGCATGCGTCTCCAAAGCTGCCCGCCCACACCGTGGCCGCGCACGTCGGGATTGACGATGAACAGTTCCAGCTCGCCCATGGTGGTTTCGTTGGCGCGCCCTTCGCGTTCCAGATCGAGTTCCACCGAGAAGCCGGATTTCAGCGCCGCCATATGCTTGGCGGCCTCCGGATCGGCGTCGATGCGGCGTTCCAAGGCCTTCATTTCCTCGCCGACTTCGATTTCGTCGAGCTGCGGCGCCTCGCCGGCGACGCGGATGAACGTGACGCCCGCGAGTGTGCCGTCGGCGGCGAACGCGCCGTTGGCGAACGTGGTCGGCAGCAGGTAGTGCAGCACGAAATATCGGGAGATCAGCCGCGACATGTCCGCGCCGACCTTGTCCACATCCTGCGGCCAGGTACGGTCGAACAGGTCGACCACCGCGTCCAGATCGCCCCAGACGATGGGACGGAAGACGATTGCCGATGCGTTGTTTGTTCCGGCACCCATGCCGGCGTTCGGGATTGCGGTTGCGCTGTTCGCAGCCATATCAAACACTCCTTAACTGTCGTTGCGTCCGGCATGTGCGCCCGCCCACACATGCTGCACGAGGGTAGCGGCGTTCCTCCACAACGCTGCCTGCATAGCGGTTTCTCCCGCAGGCAGGCCGGAAAGCGCCGCTCCCCCGCTTTCTTCGGTCAAGGAGCCATTGCGCACCGGCACTAGTCGTTGTCGGATTGCTGCGGAATTCCGTAGCTCAACTCGGCAAGGATCTCTTCTTCTGTTTTGTCGAGGGCGTCAAGCTCCCGATCGGCCTCGTGAGGCTCACTCACATAGTAGAGACAGGCGTCGATTGCATCCAACGGCACCCCTTCCATCGCCGCGAGCAGCAGGCGGTACAGGTCAAGCTGTGCGAGCTTCTCCTTGATTTCGTCCGGTTTGCGTGGTTTTACGCCGGTTTTCCAATCGACCACGGTGTAGCGTTTCGTCTCGTCCGTTTCGTCGAGACCGCCGAAGAACACCGCGTCGAGTTTGCCGTTGACGATGGTGCCGAGCTGGGGCATGTCGACGACGAGCTGGCGTTCCGCCCATGCTGGACGTCGTTTTGCCCACGGCGAGGCGACGAGACGACGCTGCCAAGCGGCCAGTTTCCGTTCGTCTCGCAATTGGGCGTCCTGCGATGGTGCGTTCTGCGATTGCACGCCGCCGTTGTCCGCGTCGACTTGCGTATCACCTATCAATGCGATCAGTTCCGCACGCGACTGCGCGGCCATGCCGGCAGCACCTTCCGTACCGCCGATGCCGTCGACGTCCGCATCCGCCATGATGAAACGCTCAGCCCATGCGTGGAACCGCGTGCCGAGCTGTGCCGCCGGCGAGGCGACGTGCGGAATCGGACGGACCAGACCACGCCAGTAGGCGCGGGAGTCACGCTCGCCCATGGAGCCGGCGCGCGCTTGCAGCGAGGTGACGTTTTGGCGGCCGGCAGCAAGGATATATTCGCCTTTGGCACGCACGGCCTCGTCGAAGGCGTCCTGCGATTCGCCTGCGTCAGCCACGTCCGGTTCCGGCATGAGATGTTCGTCGGCGACGAGCAGTTTGGCGAGACGCAGCAGTGAGTTTCCGGTTTCCGGCGATGGCGTGGCGGATTCATCGGCAACGTCGCCCTGCGTTCCCGTGGATTCAGCGATATTCGGTTCGTCGGATTCGACGGCACGTACCTGTTCGGCCGCGGCACGCAGCTTGTCGGCGACATCGGCGCTCAGATCGCACGGCCAAGGCAAAGTATGGTCGTCCGAGACCGGTTCGAGCGGCGTGTTCCACGCATCGCCCACCACGGCATTCTCGAAATCGCGGGCGTGTTCGCCTACGAAATAGCCGTCGGGCAGGTCAAGTCCCAGCGTGTTCGGGGAGCCGTCCACATCGTCGGACAGGTTGTCCGGTTCGCGTACCGCGGTGACGATTCCGTTCATCGAATCGCGCGTCTCCAGCCAGAAATTCGACGGCGCGGCGCTTTTCTTTCCCTCCGCCAGACGGGAGTCGCGGCTCGTCTCGTTGCATCCGCTGTATACGAGCAGCGCCTCGTAGCGGGCGCGCGTCAACGCCACGTAGGCGAGACGGCGTTCGTCGGCGTGCAGTCGGCGGCCGTATTCCTCCTGTTGCGTCAGGTACAGGCTTGCCGGATCCATTCCTTCCATATCGTCGACGGCCATGGTTCGCAAGGTGCCGAACACCTCGTCGTCGATCACTTCCGCATCGTCCAATCCGTCGAGCGATTCCACGGGATTGCCCCCGATGGGCGCGTCGTGCGGGAATCGTGGCAGGATATCCGCGTCGGCGCGCACCGGAACCGGCACCGCGGACGGGTCTTCCAGCCAAGTGTGGGCTTTTTCGAAGTATTCCGGCGGCTCCCATACGCCGTCGCGCCGACCGCCCGGATGGTCTTCGTCCGTTTTGACGCTCAGGTGGTCGCCTTGACTGGACGGGAAGGTGCCGTCGCGCATGCCGACCACGGCCACGGCGTCCCATTCCAGGCCTTTCGACTGGTGCACGGTCATGAGCACCACATCGACGGGGGTATCTGGTGCGGTGGCGTTGTCGTCGGACGCGTCACGCAGCGAATCCACCCACGAGATGAACGCGCGCAGGCTTGGCGTGCCCTGCGCGGCGATTTCCTGCAAGTAGGTGTCCACCAGAGACAACATCGCGTCGAGTGACGAAGCGGCATGCGATGTGACACGATTGCCGGCATCCGGATGCCGCATCCGTTCGGCGAGCAGCAGGTCGATGTCCAGTCCGAGCGCGGTGATGGCCGTGCGTACCACTTCCGGCAACGGATGGCCGGCCGTGCGCTGCACCTGTTGGATGACGCGACCGGCGTGGATGACGCTCGCGGCTCCCGTACGGCTCAATACGCCGTCGACGAGGTGCCGCAGATCGCCGCGCAGCAGCACGTCGATCAGGAAGACGGCGTTGGGCACTTGGTCGCGGTAGGCGCGCACGGTGGCGCGGATGTCGGCGTCGGACGGATTCGCATCCGCCTCCACGATGCCGGCCGACACGAGCGCGCGGTAGCGTTGCGCGGTGTTGAGCCGTTCGGCGATGCCGGCGAGCGCCTGCAGATCGTCGGCGGACAGACCGAATCGTGGCGTGGCGAGCAGCCGCATGAGCGCGGCGCTGTCGGTGTGGTCGCATACGACGTGCAGCAGGGCGAGGATGTCTTTGATTTCGGGACGTTCCAGGAGTGCGGCCTGGCCGACGACGAGTGTGGTGAGGCCGGCTTGTTCCAGTGCGTCCTCGTAGGCTGGCATCTGCGTTTTGGAGCGGAACAGGAGCGCCACGTGCGGACGGTTGTCTTTGGCTCCGTCGGCGAGCTCGTTTTCGGTTGGCGTGTGCAGTGCGATCGCTTGTTTGGCGAAGCGTACGATGGCGTCGATTTCCTGGCCGAATGTGGCGTAGCCGAGCATGCCGAGCGTACCTTCGGGGGCATTGTCGATGTTGGCGAGCGGGGGCACGTCCACTTCGCGCATAAGCGAGCTGCCGCGACGTCTGGCGGGCAGGCGCAATGGTTTCGTCAGATTGTTGGCCGCTTCGAGCACCATGCGCGAGTTACGTCGGGTGACGGTCAGCGTGTAGGGCTTGTCGGTGGCGTCGTGGCCGAAGTCGTGTTGCAGCATGCGGAATGCGCCTGGGCTGGCTCCTCGCCATGCGTAGATCGATTGGAAGGGGTCGCCGACGGCGTTCACCGCGCTGCGATGGGTGGAATCGGCGTGGAACAGTGCGGTCAGGAGGGCCGCCTGCGTGGTGGAGGTGTCTTGGTATTCGTCAAGCAGCACGTGCGTGTAGCGTTTGCGGTAGGTGGCTCCGATGGAGGGGAATCGGGTGACGAGTTGGAATGCGGCGATGGTGAAGTCGCTGAATTCGGCCATGTTGAGGGCGCGTTTTTCGGCGTGGTAGTCGGCCACGAGGTCGAGTAGCAGGTCGCGTTTGCGGGCCGTGCCGGCCAACTTCGCGGTGTTGTGGACGCACAGTTGGTGGCATTGGGCGCGGTATTCGCGTTTGCGCGCTTCGAAGGCGGTGTCGGATTCCTTTTTCTTCTGTTTCGGAGCCTTGCCCACTTTCGGCTCGTCATCGGGAACGTCCTCGTCTTCAAGCGCTTTGGCCACTTGCGCCACGAACGCCTTATCCCATGCGCGCACGCGTTCCACGGCTTCGTCGAAGCTGGTGCAGTCGCTGCCGATCATGGCTCCTGCGATGGCGTTGGATAGGGTGAACACGTTGCCGGCGATGGTGGAGAATTTGCCGAGTTCGTCGCCGCCTTGGTCGAAGGCCATGAGCTGGTCCATGTGCTTGTCGAGCACGGTGTGGATGAGCTGCAGCGCTCCGGCTTCGCTCAATGGCTGCGTGTTTTGGTCGAAGCCGACGAGCAGGCCGTATTGGCGCACGATGGTTTGGAAGAACGCGTCATAGGTGGAGACTTCCGGTTTGAGGAAGGCGACGCGCGTACCACGTCCGGCCTGGTTGCGCGTCACGGCAGCGGAAACGCGCGAAAGCAGTTCGGAGGCGGCTTTGCGTGTGAAGGTCAGGCCCAGAATCTTCTCGGGACTGATGCCTTGGTCGATGAGGGTGATGATGCGGCGGGTCATGGTGTAGGTTTTGCCGGAGCCGGCGCCCGCCACCACGACCACGTCCTCGTATGAGGGGGCTTGGATGACGGCGGCCTGTTCCGGACTGTCGGTGAATTTCGGCGTGGCGGCCGGCGCAGTGCCCATCGCATCGCCCTTTGCTGTGGCCCCGTTCGTTGACATGCTTCCGTTCATACCGTTGCTCCCGTTCATGCCACGGTCCTTTCGAATACGGTGTTCTGCTCGCCTTGGCAGGCCGGGCAGACCCCACTGCCGTACGTTCTGCAGTATCCGACGTGTTCCACGGTCGGACGCGCGGTGATGCGGGTGGCCCGGCTCGCCGCGGCCGCATAGAAGACGCGGGAGATCATGGTCAGCGACCATACCGTCATCTTCGACCGCGATTCCAGAAGTTGCTTCCAATGTTCTTCGCTGACCTGCGCCGGCCGTTCGACGTCGTCGAGGCCGCTGGTGAAGACGCTGGCCATTTTGGGCACGTATTTGCGGGGTATGAAATCGCCCGCGTTGATGCTTCCGCCGGCGAACAGCGCCTGCTGGTGGTACGCTTCGTCGCCTTGCCCTTTGCGTGGCGCGGGTGCCGCGTATTCCATGACGTGGAACAGGGCGCTTTGGGTGATGTCCGGCATGGCTGCGATCGCCTGCGCGCCGCGTTTTCCGCCGTGTTCCGGGAATGCGAGGCCCAGCTGGTAGCAGACGAGCTGCAGGTCGCTGAACAGGGAGCGTCCGTTCGGCACTTTGCCGGTTTTGTAGTCGATCAGCCGTACCTGTTCGCGGCCGTCGGCGGTACGGCGGTGTTCAAGACGGTCGATTCTGCCCGACAGGCGTACGGTGAGCCGGTCGCTCATGCCGGTTTCCGGCCAGCCGTCGACGAGCGCGCCCATGATGGCGATGAGTTCGTCGCGGGAGATCGGAGCGTTGCCGTCGATGGCGTTGTAGGCGTCGAGGATGTCGTCGAAGTCGAATCGCGCGGCGAACTGCCGTTCCGCTTCGGCATGGTCCAATGTTCCCACGGTGATGGTTTCGGTGTTGTTCGACGGGTATCCCGTACGGTTCGACTTGACGAAATATGTGGCGATGTTGCGCAATGCGACCGATGCTTTCGCGTCCTTGCCGAGCGCCTTGTACCGTTCCTCGGGGTCGTCGATGGCGTTGAGGTCGCCACGTAGGGTCTTGTATCGGCTGATCATCCATTGGGCGATTTCGTCGATGTTGTCCTCGTCGCTTACCGCGGTGTGGTTTTGGGGCAGGTCGAGGCCGGCTTCGGTGGCCTGTTGCGCGACGGCGTGGATGAGCGAGCCGAAGCTGGTGGCCGCGCTGCCCATGCGTGGGCCGGCGAAACGGTTCTCCAGCATCCAGCACACCGGGCACGCCCACAAACTGTCCACGGCGGATGGAGAAAGGGTGACCACGTCGGATTGGCCGTCCGTTTTTTCGATGGATTCCGGTTGTTCGATAAGCTTCGCCTTGTCGGCATGCTCCGTTTTTCCGTCAGATTCCATCTTGCCGTCGATTCCCGTCATATCGTCGGCTCCCGCATGTTCCGTAAGGAACGCCCAATTGTCGGGATTCGCGGCGGCGATGCCATGCGATGCCAACAACGCCAAGGCTTGCGCGGCATCGCGCGCTTGGGGGGAATCGGTCGGCGCATGGGCCAGCACGCTTCGCGAGGCGGCGACCAGGCCACGTGGGTCGGCCTCCAGTCCCGCGTATTCGCCGGCCTCGCCGACCGCCGTGTACACGCGTGTTTCCGCATCGGCATCCCGGTCGCGGTCGAACCATTCCGGCAGGTAGCCGTAGAGGAAGTCGGACGGCACATGGTCTTCGTTGAGGACCGCGCTTACCGTCACGCGCTCATCGGCGCGGGTGAGCGCCACAAGGAGGCTTTTCTGTTCGGAGGCGAGCACCGCGGCGAGCTGCGCGTTTTCGCGGCCTGCGGAAGTGACGATGTCGTCGGACAGTCGTCCATGCAGCATGATGTCGGCGAGTTCCTCCCCGCTGAACAGGGTGTTGCGCGGCGCGAGGTTCGGCCATTGGCCTTGTTGGAACGCAGGCATGAACACGAGTTTCCAATGTTTTCCGGCAGCTCCGGCGGGCGTGGTGAGCGTCACGGCCTGATCGATCGGCGCGGTGTGCGCCAGGGAGTCGGCTTCGATGGCGAGCGCGCGGACCTGTTCGATGAACGCGTCGATGGTGTGCGCTGCCGTCACGCCGTTCGATTCGCCGCCGGACGCGTAGCTGAACAGGCGCATCGCGGTGTCGAGCCGGTCGTTGGCCGCGCGGCCTTCGGCGTTGTTGCGCAACGCCGTTTTCTGCCAGATTTCGGCTTTGCCGAACGCCTGCCATGCACAGTCGAGCATGTATTGCGGTTCGTGGGATGTCAGGCGTGCCTCCGACCGCAGGGTATCGTCAAGCGTTTTCCACAGGCGTGCGAAGGCTTGCGCTTGGGGGTCTTTGCGGCCCAGTACGGAGGCGATCGCGTCGAGCACGCGGTCGGTGTCGCCTTCCAATAGCAGGATGTACAGCGCGTTCATGCCGAAGGATGGTTCGTCCGCGTCCTCAGCGGCACGCTCTCCCGTCATCAGCCGGTCGTCGGTGTCGATTGCCGGCAGGCCCATGTCGGCAGCGTTTTCCGTGTCCGACGCCGATGCCGCCGCGCGTGCGGTGTGGAAGGTTTCGACGTAATCGTTCCAATCGTCGATCAGCTGTGGCAGCAGCGCGCGTCCGGACGTGTCGGACGTGGTCGGATCGGCTGTATCGTCATGCAAAACCGTGGCCAGCGAGCCGAGCGCGTTCATCGCCGATTCGACCACGCACAGCCGAGCCGGACGTTCGCCGGGGGTGGTGATCAGCGGCGAGTTCATGATTGATGCGACGCGTGAGCGCACGTATGCGCCGGCCGTGTCGAGGTTCATGGACGAGGTGGCGATGCCTTGCCGTTTCAGTTCGGCCAGTTCGATCATGGAGAACAGGCCCTGCACGAACGGTTCGTCCTTGAGGGGGTGGGTCACGCTCGAATAGCGTACGGGCACGCCGTCGGCGCGTAGCCGTTCGCCGAACGTGCGCACGGTGGCGTTGTCGTGGGCGATCACGGCCATGTCGTTCCAGTCGCGGCCGTGTTCGAGATGTTCGGTTTTGATTTTCCACACCACGTCGTCGAGTTCTTCGACGGTGGAACGGTACATCGCGGCTTCAAGACTGCCGTCGTGCGTCTCCGGTATGGCGATGGCCGGCATTTTGCCGGGGCGGTTCGCCAGCGCGTCGTCGGTCGATTCCGTGCTGGCGATGGTCAGGCTCACGCGGCTCGCCACCGCGGCCAGGTCCGTGCCTTCGGCCATATGGGACGGTTCCAGCCGTACCAGTCGCGTGCCCAATCGCGATTGCGCCATGTTGAACAGATATTCAGGGTACGATCCGCGGAACGTCTGCACCGCCTCGTCGGGGTTGCCGACGAGCAGCAGTCGCACGCCACGGTTGCGCAATGCGGTGAGAAAGTCGAAGCCGGCGAGTGTGGCGTCCTGGAAATCGTCGACGATGACGAGTTTCGGCAGGTCGGACGTTTCGGCTTCGTTCACGGCGGCCGCGGCGTCGATCATGAGCTGCGAGGCGTCGAGACGGTATTGGTCCGGATATGCCTCGTTGATGGCCTGGTTGTATTCGGCGCGCAGCGCGAAGGCGAGCCGCCATTGCACGCGCAGTCGTTCGCGTCGTTCGTCGAGCGTGCCGTGCTCGTCGGCAGCGTGGGAAATCAGCGCGTCTTCGAGTTCCGGTTTCGCGCCGATCTCGTTCATGCGGGCAAGCATGTCGCGCAGCTGGTTGGCGAAGGCGTCGGTGGCGTCGTCCACCACCATGCCCGACCAGTCGGCGACCACGAAGTAGGTGCGCAATAGCGCGCAGGTGGAGCATTCGTCGCCGTGCTCGGCATGTTCGGCATGCTTGGCGAGCACGCGGCGGATGACCACATCCTGTTCGGCCCCGTTGAGCAGTTTCGGCAGGGGTTGTCCGGCATGCGATCGCACGGCGGTCATGATGCGGAACGCGACGGCTGGCAGGGTGGTGACGGGGCGTGCCTGCGAGATCGCGGACAGTTCGCGGATCACGGTGTCGCCGAGCCGGTCGGCCACCTGTCTGCCGGAGACCGTCATCACGGCGTACGCGTCGCCATGCCGCTTCATCGCGGCGACCAGCATGTCCAGCGCGAACCGGGTCTTGCCGCTGCGGGGTGCCCCCGCAACCAATGTCGCGTCATCGAGATCGTCCACATCCATCATGTCTCCCCAGCTTAGCCGAACGGTCCGGCCACGAATCGCATATCATCGTCCGAAGCCGTCCTGAAAACGTCATCGTGGACACCGCCATCTTTACATATGGACATCGATACCCTCTACAAAGTTTTTCGGACACCGCCACCAATAAGATTGACTAGCGGCGCAGCCCGGGAAGGTTCAACAGCGAACAGACGGCCTGCCCATGACGACGAGTACGGTCGAAGCATAGACGCAACGCACGGAACCGGGCAGGAACTACAAGAAAGAGGAAGCATGGAAGCCTCAAGGAGCATTCCCCCTCAGATTCCCGGTTACACGTTGGTCAAACGGCTGGGCTCCGGTTCCGAAGCCGACGTGTACCTGTACCAGCAGCTTTCCCCGGCCCGTCAGGTGGCCATCAAAATCAGCAAGAACACGCTCGACCCACGTGCCGCGGTCCGCTTCCGTTCCGAAGCGAATTTCATGGGGCAGATCTCCACACACCCCTACATTCTTTCCGTCTATGAGAACGGCGTGACCGTCAACGGGCGCGGCTACACCGTGTTCGAATACGCTCCGGGCGGCAATTACAAGACGTTCCTCGAGCATGGCCGTCTCACCGCCGACCAGATGCTCACCGTCGGCATCGATCTGGCGAGCGCGCTGTTCACCGCGCATCGCAAAGGCATCATCCATCGAGACATCAAGCCCAGCAATATTCTCATCAACGCGCACAATATGCCCATGCTCGCCGATTTCGGCATCGCCGGGACCGTCTATGGGCGTCCGGGTGTCGGCTTCACCATCGCGTGGGCCGCGCCGGAGGTGCTTGCCCAAGGCGGTGGCGGCAATGAATCGTCCGATATCTATTCGCTTGGCGCCACGCTGTTCGCCATGCTGATCGGCCAATCGCCGTACGAGTATTTCTACGCCGATGTGCTGGGCGATTCCCAACGGCAGGTGCGGGCCGAACGGCTCAAGTCCGTCATTCTCAACAATCCGCTGCCCAAGCTCAACCGTCCCGACGTGCCGGCCGAAGTGGAACGGGTGTTGCGTAAGGCCTTGAGCCGTACGCCCGAGGATCGTTACTATTCCGCGTTGGAGTTCGCGCGCGACATGCAGCGCGTGCAACAGGCCTTGTATGGCCGTGCCGTGCAGACCACCGTCGAGGGTGTGCCGGATTATCCGCAGAACATGTACGCGCAGACTTCCGCATTCGACCAGTCCGCCCCGGTTGCGAAACAGCATGCCCGGTGGGCGAAGCCGTTGGCCGTCACGGTTGCTGCGGCGGCCGCCGTGGTCGTGATGGCGTTGGCGTTCGTCACCGTCGTCATGCCGAATATGGATGCGGCTTCCGACAACAGCAAGGTGCAGGTGCAGAACCATGGCACCCAGAACCATGCCGAGGACGATCCCGATTCGGCGATCACGTCGGGCAGTGTGCCGAGCGTGCAGGATCTTACGGGCGAATACACCGCCGACGGCAAAGTGCGGTTCACATGGGTCAATCCTTCGCCGAAGGATGGCGATTCGTACGCGTGGTCGCTGGTCGGCGATTCGGGAACCGACCCGAACGCGCAGGGCACCACCACGGAGTCGACGCGTATCGAAATCGATCCGGCCGACGGCGCGCAGACGTGCGTGCAGGTGAGTCTGGTTCGCGCGGACCGGCAGATGTCCGAGAATCCCATGATTGCGTGCGCGGCCAAGCCGTGAGTTTGCGGCCGGATGCGGGTGACATGAACCGATACGAACCAATACAGCCCGGCATGCATGCGGGCAAACAGGTAGGCGCATGCGGTTGGATGCGCGGTCAAGCAAAGTTTGGGCACAATCAGGGAAGAGCCAGTCGATGAGCAAGCATAGGAACGCCGAGAACCAGTCGGCGCAATCGTACGAACGGCAGTTGCGATTCGGGTCGATGCTGCGCAAGCTGCTGCCTTCCGGCAGTCGCCGGTGGATCACGCCGATCGTCATGCTGCTGCTGTTGCTGGGCATCGTCGCCGGGGCCGTCATCGTCAGTTCGGTGACGCAACGTCACGTGCAGCTCGACGATGGCACCGTGTGGGTCACTTCGCTCAAGGACCGCAAGGCCGCCCGTTTCAACGTGCGCAACCGGGACGCCGACGCGGGCGTCGCCTCCACTGCGGCCCGGTTCGACGTGGCCCAGCATGATGGCTCCACCGTGATCTCCGAAGGTACGAAGGCCAGCAACATCGAGGCCTCCACCGTCAGCGAAAGCGGCAACACCACCATCAAATCGGATATGCGGACCGTCGTCGGAGGCAACACCGCGGCGTTCATCAACGTCAAGACGGGCAATGTGTGGGTCGGGTCCGCCGATGATGTGAAATCCATGAATCCGACCACCGATTCGCCGAAGATGAAGCTGGGGTCGGGTGGCCGTATCGCGGTGACGCATGACGGTGTCGTCTACGGCTATCGCGCGTCCGACGGCGCGGTGCTCAGTGTCGACGGGCCTCAGGGAACGCCCGGCAAGGATGCGACGATCAAGGGCGCCACGAATGTCGAATCGTTCACCGTGGTCGGCAAGACGCCGGTCGTAGCCGGTGCCGGCAAGGTGTTCTGGCCGAAGGGCAGCGCGGATATCGGCCTGCAGGGTCAGGCGACGTTGCAGGCGCCGTCCACGGATGGCAGGCAGACTGGCTGGGTGGCGGTTTCCACGCCGCGGGGCATCGCCATGGTCGATTTGGGCAGCAAAAAGGTCACGCAGCTGCCGAATGCCGGCAAGGGCGATGCCGCGCAGCCGGTGTCCACCAATGGCTGCGTGTTCGCCGCGTGGGCGCAGAAGGCCAACAATTACATCAGGGTGTGCGCGGCGAACGACAAGGACGCACAGTTTTCCTCGTTGGAAGATGTCAATCCCACCTCGCAGCTCGTGTTCCGCACCAACCATCGTCTGGTGGTGCTCAACGACGTGGTCAACGGCAATGTGTGGAATCCGCAGGAGTCCACCAAGGTCATCAAAATCCAGTGGAACAAGGTGGAGACCAAGCAGTCGAAGCAACAGCAGCAGAACAACGACAGCGCCAACAACCAGCATAATTTCAGCAAGAACTGTTCGGCGCAGTCGGGGCAGATCAAGGCCGTGGACGATTCGTTCGGCGCGCGCGTGGGATCGCAGCAGATTCTCGACGTGTTGCGCAACGACGAGCAGACCGACTGTTCCGTGCTGCGCATCACGTCGGTGAGCGCTCCGGATGGCGCGAACATCACCGTCTCCCCCGTGTATGACGGCCGGTATCTGCAGCTCGACGCCTCCGGTGCCGCCGCGGGCAACGTGTCCTTCAGCTATGAGATTTCCGACGGGCGCGGGCAGACGTCCAGCGCCACCGTGTCGCTCACGCTGGCCGGCGGCGACGACCATGCGCCGCTGCAGAGCGACACTCCGCCGGAAATCGACGTGGAGCAGGGTGCTTCGTACACCGCGAACGCGTTGGGCAGCTTCTCCGACCCCGACGGCGATCCGCTGACCTTGGTGTCGGCATCGCCGCAGAACACCGATCAGGTGACGGTGTCCACGCGAGCCGACGGACAATTGGTCTTCAACGCCGGTTCGATGTCGTCCGGCAGGGCGGGCATCGAGGTCACGGTGTCCGACGGCCAGCAGACCGGCACCGGCATGATCTACTTCTCCGTGAAGCCGGCGAACACGCTGGGCGCGGTCATCGACCCCGTGGTCAAACAGACCACGCCCGACACCCGCACCACCATCGCGCTCAAACCGTACGTGCACGGCACGTCCGTCGAACCGGCCGAATTGACCGCGGTGGAGACGCCGTCCGGCGCGGCCACCACCATGAACGCCACCGACATGTCGATCACGTTCACCGCCTCCAATCCCGGCACCTACTATGTGCCGTACACCATCACGCAGGGTTCCATTCCGTCGACCGGTCTGGCTCGTGTGGAGGTGCAGGCGGTGGCCGGAGACGCCGCCAAGCCGATCGCGGCGAACGATGTGGCGCTGCTCGGTGCGGACAATACCGCGATCGTGGAGCCGCTTGCCAACGACGTCGACCCGATGGGCGGCGTGCTGTCGGTGACCAGCGTCACCGCGGACGCGCAAAGCGGCATCAAAACCGGTGTGGTGAGCAACAAGCGCGTCTATATCACCGCGCGTCAGGTGCCTACCGAGCCGGTGCGGATCTCCTACACCGTGGCCAACGCGGCCGGATCGTCGACCGGCGTCATCGTCCTGCAGCCGCCGGCGCTGACCACGTCGAATTCCGTGCCGAAGGCCGAGAACATCACCACACAGGTGCGCACCGAAGGCATCGTGTCCGTGGACGTGCTCGACCATGTCACGTATTCCGACGGCACCACGGTGAGCCTGCAGAACGACTTGCAGTATGACAAGAACACGTTCAAGGGTCTGGTGTTCGTGTCCGGCGACACCGTGCGCTATCAGGCCACCAGACAAACCGGCTCCTTCCCCGTCACCTACACGGTGAAGGACAATCTCGGCAACGCGGCCTCGGCCACCATCACCATCAACGTGCATCAGAAGGACGCGTCCAACAAGGCGGCTCCGACACCGTCCGACGTCGAGGCGCAGGTGGCGGCCGGTCAGAAGGTGCAGATTCCGATCACGCTCACCGGCATCGACGCTGACGGCGATGACGTGCAGCTGCTCGGCTTGGGCAACAAAGCGCCGAAACTGGGCCGTATCAGCGAGGTGGGCGCCACGTATCTGGTGTATGAGGCGTATGCCGATTCGTCCGGAACGGACACCTTCTCCTACGCCGTGGAGGATTGGACCGGTCAGAGGGCCACCGCGCAGGTGCGTGTGGGCGTGTTCAAATCCGGAGCCGATTCGGGTGTGTACGCGCGCGACGACGAGATCACGCTGCGTCCGAACACCGCGGCCACCGTGCCGGTGGCGCAGAACGACATTTCCGGGGACAATACTGATCTGACCGTGGCCAAGGACGTGGAATCGCAAGGCATCGGCGGCATTCAGGTCGTTGACAACATGCTGTCGTTCACCACGCCGAAGCAGGCGGGCACGTATTACGTGGTCTACACCGTCAAGGACAAGGCTGGCCTGTCCGATTCGGCGACGTTGACGGTGAATGTCGACGAGAACGCCGCCATCGACCCGCCGACCGCGTACGATTACCGTGTTCCGGCCGCCGCCACGATCGACAAGAAATCCGTGGACGTGGACGTTTCGCAGTGGATCGCCAATCCGTCCGGCACCGCCGACGAGCTTCAGGTGGGCGTGGATCCTTCCGCGACCGACCATGCGCATGTCAAGGGCGGCAAGGATTCCACCATCATCACCGTTGATCTGACCGATGAGGCGCGCGCGGTGCCGTACACCGTCACGAACACGACGTACGGCATCACGTCCACCGCGTTCATCCAAGTGCCCGCATATGGCGTGTTTCCGCCGGTTCTGCGTCCGAAGGCGCCGGCGTTGAAGGTCAATGCGCGTGAGACCATCACCATCAACATCGCCGACTACGTGCGTGTGGGCGCGGGCAAGACCGCGTATGTGGACGGCGCCGATTCGGTGAGCGCCACGAAGGCCGCGGACGGCGACCTGTACGTCAACGACCAGACGTTGAGGTTCACCGCGCCGAAGGATTACGCGGGTCCCGCGTCCATCACCTTCACCGCGGTGGACGGCAAGCGAGACAAGAACGACAAGGTGAAGATCGTCAATTCGGCGGTGCTCACGCTTCCGATCACGGTGATCGGACGTGAGGTTCCGCCGCCGACGTTCTCATCCTCCACCGTCGATGTGGTGGCCGGCGAGAAGGCCACTACCATCGATCTGACGGCGCTGACCCATTCGGCGTCGGGCCTGTACGAGGATGAGAAGCAGTACTCGTATTCCGGCGGCGTGAATTCCGGCAGTGTGGATGCCAGAGTGTCTCCCTCCGGCACGTTGACCGTGTCCGCGGACAAGACGGCCACGCCGGGCACCACGGTGAGCGTGCCCGTCTCGATCAAATATGCGAAGGGTACGGTGAGCGCCGGTATGACCGTGCGCGTCACCGCGTCCAACAGGCCGCTCGCCCGTGTCACCGAGAAGACCGTGAAAATCAAGGCCGGTTCCAGCGAGCAGGTGAATCTGCTGTCCGACGCGTACAATCCGTTCCCCGACACTCCGCTGACGGTGACCGGATGCACGTCCGATGGCGCGTCGAAGCTGACGGTGGATTGCCCGTCCAACGGCGTGGTGTCCATCAGGGCGGCTTCCGACATCGGCGCGAGCACCAACAAGGTGGTCGTCACCGTGCGCGACGCCACCAAAACAAAAGAACGTGAGGTGACCGGCACCATCAGCGTTTCGGTGATGGACAAGCCTGATGCGCCGCTGCTTTCCGCGGTGTCCGGCGACCCGCAGGATGGCGCCGTGAATCTGAGCTGGACGGCCGGTTCGGCCAACGGCAGCCCGATCACCGAATACAAGGTGATGTGGGGCGGAGACGCGTCCGGCGAGCGCTCGTGCGGGCAGAAAACCTCCTGTCTCATCGACGGGTTGACGAACGGCAAGACCTACTCGTTCAAGGTGCAGGCCAGGAACGAGGTCGGCTGGTCCAAGGATTCCAACGCCGTCGAGGGCACGCCGGACAAGCTGCCTGATGCGCCGACGGATGTGACGGCCAGTGTGAAGGGCAACACGGTGAGCGTCACGTGGAAGGCTCCGGACGGCAATTTCTCGTCGGTGGACAATTACGAGGTGACCTTGTCCGGCAGGAACGCGCCTTCCAAGCAGACGACAAATTCCACCGGAATCGATTTTGTTTTCGATAACAACGCGATTTCCGACGGCGACTCGTACACGGCTACGGTACGCGCCCACAACAAGGTGAATTGGAGCCAACCGTCCAAGGCGTCCGACGCTGTCAAGCCGTGGGGCAAGCCCGATGCGCCGAAGATCTCCGTGACGAACGACGACACCACGGGAACCGTCACCGTCGAATCCGTGGGCAACACCCGCAACGCGGGATGCAAGGCCGTCGAGATTTCCGGAGATGTCAGCGCAAGCATCGACGGATGTTCCGGATCCTACGATTTCAAGATTCCGGATCATGATCTCAACACCAGGGAATACACCATCAAGGCGGCGGTGGTCGGCAAGGAGAAAACGACCAGCGACGATTCGACCGTACGTTTCACACCGAAATACGCGGTGAAGGCGCCCGAATCGGTCAGCGTCAAGGGGCATGACGACGTGTGCGTAGTCAGTTGGAAGGAGAACGGCCACGCCGACGGGTTCACGGTGAGCGCGGACGGACTCGGCTCCTACCATGCCGGCGCTTCCGAACGATCGCACGATTTCCCGCTCAAGGAATGGCAGTCCTGTTCCTCGGGTTCCGTCACGCAGCATTTCAATGGCGCGGCAAGCACCTCCAAGTCCGGCAGGGCCGATCCGGCATACGTCCGCAAGGTGAAGGCCGCCGTCAAGGCGCCGATGCTGACGTGGGACGCCAATGATCCGAACATCATCAAGGTCAGCGGCGGATCGGTGAACATGTACGGCCAGCCCGGCAAAACCGTGATCACCTTCACCGCGGACGGCAAATCCTATGACGTCGCCTGGGTATTGGGCTCCGACAAACTGAACGTCAAGGATGTGCTGCCGACCGGAGTCGATTACGCGTGGAAGGCGAAGGTGGTGGGCACCGACACCGCGCTCAACAACGAGGACAATGGCGGCACACTGCTGGACCATGACAGGTACAAGGCTCCCACGCCGAAACCCGAACCGTCGGAACCTTCAGAACCATCAAAACCGTCGGAGCCATCGGATTCTGACGCGTCCACGGAAGGCGAAGCGGCCACGCGGAATGACCGGCCTGTGGCATCCTCCGTCGCCCTGTCCACCGTCGACGGCGCATCCAAGCCTTGGATCCGCGGCCTGGCCTACTACGCCAGATGGTGAAACGGACGATCACAGCAATCGCAAACACAACGAACCATCCACACGAGCAACACAACAAGCAAGGAGCAACCCATGAGCAACGATTTCGATGACGCCACCCAGCTGGGTTCCATCGGCCATAATCCAAGCGTTCCCAGCCAACCCGGCCAGCAGCAGCCGGCGTTCCACACGCCGAATCTGCCGGAGCAGCCGCAAGCCGATGAGGATCCGGAGGGCACGCTGCTGAGCGCGCACGGCACCGCCCAACCGGCGTTGCCGCAACAGCCCGCCCCGGCAACGCCGAACCAGCCGCGGTTCCGTCAGCCGATGCCGCAGAACCTTCGCCAACCGGCCGCCGATCCGGCAGTCGCAATGCCCGCGCAGCAGCCCGTCCAGCCAACCCAACCCGTCCAGCCCAGCCAGCCTGTACAGCCCAGCCAGCCTGTACAGCCCAGCCAGCCTGTACAGCCCAGCCAGCCTGTACAGCCCGTCAAACAATCCCAGCCGGTCGTCGACACGTCCATGATGACCGCACCCAGCAAAGACATCACCGAATTCCATGAGAAGTTCGCCAAGCTCGTAGACAACGTCTCCCAGGTCGTGGTCGGCAAGGAAGCACCCATCCGCCAATGCGCCACAGCCATGGTGGTCGGCGGGCACATCCTGCTCGAAGACAACCCGGGCACCGGCAAAACCCAGCTGGCGCGAGGCCTTGCCAACTCCATCGACATGTCGTTCAAACGTATCCAGTTCACCCCGGACCTGCTGCCGTCCGACGTGGTCGGCGTCACCTACTACGACCAGAAGCGCGGCGAATTCGAATACCGCGAAGGCCCGATCTTCGCGTCCATCGTGCTCGCCGACGAAATCAACCGCGCCTCACCGAAAACACAGTCCGCACTACTCGAAGTCATGGAAGAGCAGAAGGTCACCGTCGACGGCGTCACCCACCCGGTGCCGCAGCCGTTCATGGTCATCGCCACCCAGAACCCGATCGAACAGCTCGGCACCTACAAGCTGCCGGAAGCGCAGATGGACCGTTTCCTCATCAAAACCACCATCGGCTATCCAAGCCACGACGTGAGCGTCAACATCCTGAAGCAGGTCAACGTCACCGACCGCGCCGCCACCGTGCATCCGGTGCTCACCGGCGAAGACGTGCTGCGCATGCGCAACATCAGCGAAACCGTGCATCTCGACGACGCGATCCTCGAATACATCGTGCGACTGGTGGAAGCCACCCGCCACAACGAACGCATCCAAGTCGGCTCCTCCATGCGAGGCGCGCTCGCCTTGACCCGCTGCGCGCGCGTATGGGCCGCCTCCGACAACCGCGGCTACGTAGTGCCCGACGACGTCAAAAACCTCGCCGTACCCGTGCTCGCGCACCGCATCACCCTCACCGCCGAAGCCACCTTCGCCGGAAACACCCCCGAACAGATGATCGGCCAGATCCTCGAAGACGTGCCGGCCCCAACCCTGGGCGCCAACGCCTGAAACACAATCCACCCCGGCATACGCACCACACAATCCGAAAGGTCAAGGAATGCGGCATTCGCACACAGTGCAGCGCAGACGGACCATCCAACGATCCCTACGCCGCCTCAAACATCGCATCAAGCGACTGGCCACCTCATACGTGTCGCCGCTTGGCTGGGCGGTGGCGGCGCTCGCCGTCGCCTCGCTGGTGGCGTTCGTCCTGCTGGGGTGGCATGAGCTGCTGGCCATGGCGGTGGTGTTCGCGGTCATGCTGGCCGCGGCGGTCATGCTTTCCCTTGGCAACACCTCGTTCCAAGCCACCATCGACGTGTCCAGCAGACGCGTCACGGTGTCAGACACGGTGAAAGTCGACGTCTGCGTGGACAATCCGGGCCGCACCCCCACCACGTCGGCGCGCGGCGACCTGCCCATCGGAGACAACCACGAACGGTTCGCCATTCCCATGCTCGCCGCAGGCCAGTCACGCCAGACGACTGTGGAATTCACCGCCGTCAGCCGCGCGGTGCTGCCCATCGGCCCGCTATCCATCCGCAAAGGCGACCCGTTCGGTCTGATCCGCCACGAAAAGAAACTCGTGGACCAGATCAACGTGTTCATTCATCCGCAGACCGTGCTGCTCAGCACCCTGAACGCCGGCATTCCACGCGATTTGGAAGGTCAGCCAAGCGGCGAAATCGTCGACGACGACCTCGACTTCTACGGCCTGCGCGAATACGAGCCCGGCGATGACGTGCGCAACGTGCATTGGCTCAGCTCCGCGAAAACCGGATCGCTTATGATCCGCCAATACGAAGCCACCCGCCGTACCGACACCGCTCTGACCATCAGCGTGAACCCGGATGATTACATCGATTCCCAGGAATTCGAACTGGCCGTATCCGTCCACGCCTCCATCGGCGTGCAATGCCTGCAGCAGAACCGGCCAGTCACCGCGCATGCCGGTTCCACGCACGCCATTCCGCGCAACGCCACGGAATTTCTCGATGGCTGCAGCGGCATCGACCCTGACATCGACGACAATCCCAACCTCGCGCAAACCACTCTCGAACATGCCCCCGACGCATCCTTCTACTTCTTCACCGTCGGCAGGCTCAAAACCATCGACGACATCAAACACATGGTCCTCGCACTCCCCCGCTCCGCAACCTGCGTGGTGCTTCAAGCCGCAACCGGCCAACCGCGCGCCATCAAACGCTACTCCGACTTCACCTTGGCAACCGTGGGAGACCTCAACGACCTCCCCATGATCATGGGGGTGCTGGCATGAGCACCACATTCACCAACACCGGCAATTTCACCGGCAACCTCACCGGCACAGGCACCAACTCCGCCAACACCAACACTGGCATGGCGACCGGCACAAGCACCGGCTCATGGGCGGACTCCACCCACTCCGTCATCTGGATGTCCCGCAGCGGCAAGTCCCCAGCCATGCCCAACACCAACCAGCCACACGCCGCGCAATACGCAAGCCTCACGGTCGCCGCCCTGCTGACCATCGCCGCAGCCAGCAACCTCATCGACGTATACGGCTCCGCCCTGTCTTGGACGAGCGCCGCAATCCCCGCCACCATCATCGGCTCGCTCGTGGCGCTTGCCGGTCTCGTTCCCGCGTTGCGCCTGTGGTGGCAGATGCTGTTCATGGCGTGTGCGCAGCTGGTGGTCGGCCCGGTCATCTTCCTGAATGGCACCACCATCGCCCATGTCATTCCCACATTGCGCACGTTGACGCAGGGGTGGATGCGGATGCTCGGCTCGTTCAAATACCTGCTGGCCATCGACCCGCCGACCGGCACCGGCGACGGCTCGCTGCTCGCCGTGTGGACGATCTGCCTGTGGGCCGCGCTGCTGGCCGGTATCTTCGCGGTTGCGGAGGATGGCCGGCTTACGATGGTCGCGGTCGTTCCCGTCGTGGCGAATCTTGCGATCTGCGCGCTGCTTGGCACGTCGAGCGGCTTCTACCGTATGGCGATCGGCACGATTATGGCGGTCGTGCTGGTGGTTTGGGTCAGCGCGCGTTGGAAACTGTTGGAATTGGGCCGTTGGCTCAGTTCCGTAGTCATCGTGCTGCTGGCTTCGGCTGTGGCGATCGGCGGATGCTTGGTGGTCGGGCAAAACCGCACCATTCTGCGCGACCATTATGATCCGCCGCTGAGCCCGTACGATTACACCAGCCCGTTGAGCGGCATGCGTTCGTATATCAAGAACCATAAGGACGATGTGCTGCTGACCGTCGACGATCTGCCGGCCGGTTCCACGGTGCGTTTGGCGGTTATGGACCGTTTCGACGGCAATGTGTGGAACCTGTCCGATTCCACCATGGCTTCGGATTCCTCCAACTACCATCGTGTGGGCGATTCCATCACAAACAACGCCACCGGCAAGCGGTTCACCGCGAAATTCACGGTCGATGACGGTTTGAGCGACTATTGGCTGCCGATGGCCGGCGCGGCTTCCAGCGTGAAGTTCGCCACATCGTCGGACGCCGATTCGTTCTACTACAACACCGACACCATGTCGGCGATCTACCCTTCGCGCACCTCTCCGGGATTGTCCTATACGGAAACCGGCGTCATTCCGCGAACGCCGACGGATAAGGAGATTGCCAAGGCGAATGCTTCCTCCATCAGCCAGCCCAAGGCGGAAGATGTGCCCGATTGCGTGGATAAGCTGGCCACCGCGATTGCGGGCGGCCAGTCCAAGGGCGGCGAGGCCGCGCAGTCTCTTGCCGACAAGCTCAGGGAATCCGGCTGGTTCTCCCATGGTTTGAATGGCGATTACCCATCCAGAGCCGGTCACGGCAACTATCGTATCGACCAGCTGCTCGCCGGCAGTGCGATGGTCGGAGACAGCGAGCAATACGCTTCCGCGATGGCGCTTATGGCCCGCAGTCTCGGCTTGCCGAGCCGCGTGGTGCTGGGCTTCCTGCCGAAGAACGACGAGGGCGAGATCAGTGACAGCCGCACCGAGAAGCATGGCAAAACCACCACCACGAAATTCACCGGCAACGATGTGACCGCTTGGGTGGAGATCAAGCTGGACGGTTACGGATGGGTGGCGTTCTACCCGACACCGAAGGAAACGAAGGTTCCCGACGAGAACCAGAATCTCACTCCGCCCAATCCGCAGACCTTGGTGCGTCAGCCTCCGGTGCCGCTTACCGATCCGCTGCGTGACGACAACCAAGCCAAGGGCAAAACGTCGCTTGGCGGCAGCATGGCCGACGAGACGCCGACGAGCCTGTTCTGGCAGCGTTTCGGCAGAATCGTCAGAAAAGTCGCCATCTACGGCAGCCCTCTGTGGACGGTGCTCATCGTCTGCGGCCTGCTGCTCGCCATCAAGGCGATCGCCCTGGCTCGGGCGCGCAGGCATGGCAGCGCATCGCAACGCGTCGCTGCCGGATGGCAGGCGGTCGCGGCGCTTGCCCGGCAAAGCGGCCTTGACGTCCAAGGCACCAGAAACGAGCAGGCGCAGGCCATCGCCGAACAGATGGGCTTCGAAGCCGATACACTGCTCGAGCTGGGCAGGGAGGCTGATTACGCGGCCTTCTCCGGAGGCGATATCACGCAGGAGCATGCGGAACGCTACTGGCATGACATCGCCGAAGAACGAAAGTTCATGCTCGGCTCGCTGCCGACGTTCCGCAGGTGGCGGGCGAAACTATCGCTTGCGGACGTGTTCCACTTCCGGAAAATCCGCTTGCGGAAAATCGGTGTGAAAGGGCGGGACTCATGAACGTCAAACATATTGAGGTCGGTCTGAACAGCAATATCGGCTTGCGTAGGAAAGACAACCAGGACAGCGCCTGCGCAGGCCACGGCGTGTATGTGGTGTGCGACGGCATGGGTGGCGGCAAGGGCGGCAAGCAGGCCAGTTCCGATGTTGCGGAACGGTTCGCGCGTTTGGCCGAACTGCCGACGCGCGATCTTGACGCGATTGACGAAACGCTGATCCTTGCCCAGCAGGAGGTGCTCCGTCTGGGTGAGCAGCTCGGCGGCGTTGCGGGCACTACCATCAGCGGCGTGCTGCTGCCGACGCGTGTCGGCGATGACGCGATATGTTCCGACGAACGGTGTTACATCGTCAATGTGGGCGATTCCCGCACGTACCATATGCGCGCCGACGGCAATGGCGCGTGGCTGGCGGATTCGCTGACGTGCATCACCCGCGACCATTCGGAACGGCAGAACGCCATCGATTCGGGGCAGATGCTGCCCGATGAGGCGAGCCGTTGCATTCCGCGCAACATCATCACGCAATGTGTCGGCGCGCCTGCCGGCATCCAGCCTGACTGGTACGCCGCGCGTGCGGACGGACGGTTCATCATCTGTTCCGATGGGCTGCATGCGCAGATCGGCCGTGAGCAGCTTGCCGAGATCGCGGCGGCGTACGCCGACCCGCAGATGGCCGCGGACATGCTGGTACGCGCCGCGCTGAACGCCGGTGGCCGCGACAACATCACCGTCATCGTGGTGGACATGCGTTCCGATATGCCGTGCGACGAGGATTGGAACGTCAGCAAGATCGGCGATGACGAGGATATCGACGATGTGCTGGACGGTACGTTGCAAACGTTACGAGCCATTCAATAAGATGGTTACAGACCACGAGACAAGGAGATCATGATGGTCGATTTCGATGCCGCGGTGGCGGCCGTGCAGGATCCGA